>JAEEGL017143596.1_pt1 | contig 59868 bp, 53 predicted proteins | sample 9134231 | NCBI WGS metagenome assembly JAEEGL01 (sample SAMN16246548, study PRJNA631951) | gut metagenome | biome: gut microbiome; feature: rumen; material: fiber-attached | host: Bos | place: Iran: Karaj | collected 2018-10
GACACCCTCTGCTGGGGCCCGATGCCAAATCCCAGGTCACGGTAAGGTTAGATGATGACGGAACACCGTCGATAGACACGTTCCTGATCTCAACGCAGCACGTTGAGGAACTCGATGTGGAAGGCGTGCGGCACATCACAAGTCAGGTCATGGATGAGACCGCGCAGAGATACGGCCTTGCGGGCGACTTCAGAAAACTATGCAATCCGACCGGCCGCTTTGTCATAGGAGGGAGTTTCGGAGACGCAGGAGTGACGGGCAGGAAAATTATCTGCGATACATACGGCGGCGGTGGTCGCCACGGAGGCGGCGCATTCTCCGGAAAGGATCCCACCAAAGTAGACAGGACCGCAGCCTACATGGCAAGGTTCCTGGCCAAACACCTGCTCAAAAAGTACGGTCTGAACGAGGCTGAGGTACAGCTCTCATATGCCATCGGAATGAGAGAGCCCATATCCGTAGCGGTGACAGCTGATCGCAGATGGGATCCGGCCCTTGCCGCGGAATGCCTCAGGGATTTCGATCTCACTCCCGCAGGCATAATCTCATTCCTCGGACTGCGCAGCGTGAAGTTCTCCTCCCTGTCCTCCTACGGACACTTCACGAATCAGGACATGCCCTGGGAAAATGTATGATCATAGAAAAAGCAGGGTACCGATGTACCCTGCTTTTTTTCTTCTTTTTATCAGAACTCGATCCTGACAGGATCCGCCGAGAATGAACTGATGACTGCGACGCCGTTTCTGATCCAGTAGACCGCGGTGTTTCCGTCCCCAGCCTTGTACATGTTCTTAAGTCCGGGATTCTCATCCAGCATATGCTGCTGGGCTTCGATCCTCTCGTCGAGGACAGCTTCTCCGCTGACGCGGATCCACTCGCCGCCGTTGAAGGCGCAGATCTCGAACTTGGGATTCGCCGCCAGCTGCTTGGCCACATCCTTTACGAGGCCAGTCTGGAAATAGAGCCTGCCTTCAAATATGTCTATAGTGCCGAAGGGCCTCACTCTCGGCTGATCCCCGTCTGTAGTCGCGAGATAATAGGTATGTACCGCCTTAAGGAAATCGTATACTCTCTGCATCTTATACCTCCTGAAATCAACTCATCGCGCTGATCCGCTCAGCGAAATCGCTCATCACGGACGGCACGTCTATATTCTGCGGGCAGGCGTTGGTGCACTGTCCGCATCCTATGCAGTTGGACGGAAGCTGATCTTCCGGCAGTGCCCTTATCTGGTTGCCGATGGCTGCTCCTCCGCCGAGCTTGAGCTCGTTGTACATGCTGATCAGCAGCGGGATATTGAGTCCCATCGGACAGCCGTCGCAGCAGTATCTGCAAGCCGTGCAGGGGACCGAATCCTTGAGGGCTTCGGCGACATCAAGCAGCGCCTGGGTCTCCTCTTCGGTCAGAAGCTCGCCGTCGCTGAACGTGGCAACGTTCTCGTCGACATGCCAGAACTCATTCATTCCGCTGAGGACTATCCTCACATTTGGCAATGCCTTGAGGAATCTGAACGCCCAAGCGGAGTAGCTGTCGTTCGGACGGAGCGCCTTGAGTTTTGCACCGAGCGTGTCGGAGAGGTTCTGCAGTTTGCCGCCTCTTACGGGTTCCATGACCCATACTCCGAGCCCTCTCTCGGTCAGCAGCTCGTATTTTCCTTTTGCGTCCTGAAGTGTCCAGTCCAGATAGTTGAGCTGGATCTGGCAGAACTCGAACACACCGGGATGTCTGTCGAGGAATGCTTCCAGATTCTCTTTCCTTGCGTGGCAGGAGAATCCGAAGTGCCTGATCCTTCCGAGCCTCTTCTGCTCGAGGAAGTAATCCAGTATCTCCTGATTGTCATAGATCGACATCGAGGTCTCGCTGACGTTGTGCAGCAGGTAGAAATCAAAATAATCCGTCTTGCACTTTTCGAGCTGCTGTTCAAATATCTCAGCAGGACTGGTTCCCGCTGGTACCCTGTGTCCGGGGAATTTCGTTGCTAGCAGATAACTCTCTCTCGGGAAGGCGGACAGCGCTTCTCCGGCTATCCTTTCGGAGTTGCCTCCGAGATACGGCCATGCGGTGTCGAAATACCTGATGCCCTTGTTATATCCGTATCTGACCAGTTCGATGGACTTTTCCCAGTCCAGTTCCCCGTCTTCTTTGTTTGGCAGCCTCATGAGGCCGAATCCGAACATTGGGAAAGTAAGGTCTTCAAATGATCTTGTAACCAATTCTCGTCTCCTTCTTTATTCGTCGCGTTTGTTGTTTTTTCTACTGTAATAATTGTATGTCCTGCCCGCCTTCTGCGTCAAACAGCCGTTTCCTATTTGGTATAATTAACAGGAAAGGCATCAGATTGGAGGAACGGGGAATGTCCGGGCAGAGGGAAAAGGTCCTGCAGACAGTGCGCTCATATATTCCTAAGAGCGACAGAGAAGCCGCCGACAGGATGCAGATACTGAACTATCTGGAAAGCGGCAGAGATGCGCTGACCAGAAACGACACGGTCGCCCATTTCACTGCCTCTGCATGGGTGACGGATCCGGACCGCAGCCGCGTGCTTATGGCATACCACAACATATACAGGTCCTGGGCATGGCTGGGAGGCCACGCCGACGGCGACGGAGATCTGGCAGCCGTGGCTTTCAGGGAAGCGACTGAAGAGACAGGCATAGACAGTCCCGTACAGCTGTGCGGAGGGCCGGTCTCTCTGGAAGTACTCAACGTCGCTGCCCATATCAAAAACTCGGCAATAGTCTCACCGCACCTCCATTTCAATCTTACATATCTCTTTGAAGCGGATCCTTCCCTTCCCCTCAAGGTCAAACAGGACGAGAACTCGGCAGTGGGATGGAGGACCGAAGCGCAGATAACGGCAGAGACAGAAGAAGCACAGATCATCCCCATATACAGAAAACTCCTTTCCATTATGAAACAGTACTGATCAAAAAGGAGATCGACAGATGGATAAGATCTATATAACCGGCCACAGGAATCCTGATCTGGACAGCGTATGCAGCGCTACCGCATATGCTGTGCTCAAGAATACGACCGATCCGGACAACAGCTATATCCCGGTGCGTCCCGGTCATCTGAGCGAGAGCGCGAAGCGGATACTCAGTTCCCTTGACATCACTCCGCCTCCGTACAAACGCGACATTTACCCGAAAGTCAGCGACGTCATGCTCACGCATTCTGCCAGAGTTGACGTGTCCGGTTCCCTGAACGACCTCGCCGATTCCTACAACATACACAATCCCTCAGCGACTCCCGTATTTGACGGTGATACGTTTGCAGGGCTCATAACCGTCGATGACATTGCCTCCTGGATGCTTCTGCATCTGTCAGAGGAGGATACTATATCAAGGATACCCTCGATAAGGGAGCTTATGAGGGATCAGGCTGAGCCTTTCGGTACGGATGATCTCTTCGAGGACGCCAAATCGGTCTTCTATTCATCCTCCAAGCGCGGCATCGCCGTCTTCGACGATGACGGATATGCGGGGTATGTTACGAGAAGATGTTTCCTGAACACTCCGCGGCACAAAGTCATCCTTGTCGACCACAATGAACCTGGTCAGAGCATACGCGGAATAGAGACAGCGTCTGTGGTGGAGATAATAGACCACCATCGTCTGGACGCTGTTCGAACGGATCTTCCCATTTTCATAGACGCCGAACCTCTCGGAAGCACATGCACCATCGTATACCAGCTTTTCCGCCGCAGCGGCGTTGAACCTGATCCGCAGACCGCGAAGATCCTCCTTACGGGCATCATAGCCGACACGCTGATCCTGAAGAGCCCCACGACGACTGACACGGATGTCAGAGCTGCAGCGGCGCTGTCAACCATATGCGGAGTAGATACGGAGGAATTCGGGCTCTCCATGTTCAGCAACACGGAAGGGCTGAAGACCAGAGATCCTCTTACGGCAGTCACTTCCGACTTCAAGACCTACAATGAGAAAGGCGTCAAAGTCGGCATCGGACAGTGTGAGGTAACGACTCTGAACGATCTCAGTGAATACAGCAGCGCCTATCTGGATGCACTGGAAGAAGTCCGTGTCAGAAACGGTCTCGACTGGGCTGTTCTCATGATAACGAACGTTCTGAATGAGCACAGCGTGCTTCTTTGCACCGATTACAAGGCGAACAAAAAACTGTCATACAGCCATATCAGCTCCCTCATCTTTGATATGCCCGGGGTCCTGAGCCGCAAGAAGCAGCTCCTTCCGGAGATCCTGTTCGCGATAGGTTCGTGATCGTTGAGTCAGTTATGTGTCAGGGAGTTTGTGATGGATCAAAAGATACTTGAATTCATAGAAGAACACAGGGAAGAGATGGTCTCCACCCTGATGTCGCTAATTGAATGCCCCAGTCCTGACACGGGTGATACTCCTGCCCAGGAGATCGTCGACAGAGAACTGACCTCAATGGGATTCGAGACGGAATCTTTCATGGGAAGTGAGGATCTGGTCAGCGCTCTGCCAGATTACTGTCCTCCGGGCGTGACCTACGGAGACGCAGCATATAATGTCGCCGGGCGTCTCAGGGGAAAAGGCACTTCCCCCTCACTCATGCTGTTCGCTCATATCGATACCGAAGCCGCAGACTGCTGGGGCTCATTTGAAGAGCCTTTTCTGGCTGAGCGCAGAGATGGCAGGATCTATGGTCTTGGCGCCGCCGATGACAAGGGCGGAGTTGCCATGATGCTGGAAGCTGTCAGGACCTTCCTGCATTTCACGGAAGAACCGGAATATGACCTGACTGTCATGTCGATCCTCGGCAAGCACGGCGGCGCTTTCGGCACGCTCAGTGCTCTGGCAAAAGGCTACACCGGCGAGAATTCCATATACCTGCATCCGGCCGAGACCGGACACGGCTTCGCGGAGATCAAGAACATTTCTCTGGGAGTCCTGGATCTGGATCTTTCTGTCACCGGCGAGCCGGGGATTATGCATGACGACCTTTCGGAAGGTATCAGCGCCAACCTCATTCTCGCTCAGGCGGTTCTCTGGCTTGAAGAATACGACAGACTCATGAGAGAGAAGAACAGGTTCGGTTTCGGATCATTTGCCGGACAGCCTTCATACTCCCTCAACCCCGGTTCTCTCAGATCCGACTACGGGTACGGCAGCATAGCCCTGCATGCCGAATGCAGCCTGAGATGCAGATTCTTCTCCCCCATGACTCCCGATTCCGTTTTCGCGGATATCAGCAGCTATCTGTCGGAAAAAATGAAATCAGCCGGATGGACGGACAGATGGACGCTGCGGCAAAGCTCATTCAGAGCAGCTCCTGTCATGGTGGAAAACGATCATCCGTTCGTTAAGCTGATCGAGAAAAATATAACCGAGATCACCGGGAAGACTGACTTCATCCATCAGTATCACGGAGGCAGCGATATAAGACTGCCTATGCTCTACGGAAACAGCCGATGCGTCGGCATCGGTCCCTCCTGCACCCTTCCGGAAAAGGGAAGCGGCATGAAGGAATGGATAGACGAGGAGGACTACATAAACGGCATTAAGATCCTGACCGGGATCCTTCTCACTTACCCCGAATCATTCAGGAACTGAAAAGAGCCTCACAGTGATGTGAGGCTCTTTTTGCATGTCAGTCAAGCGAGCTTATCTTCCCAAGGAGTTCAAGATAGAATGGTCTTATCCTCGACCTTTTGAGAAGTCCGCCCTGCAGGTACATATGGTCTCCGAACACTGTCGGCATCACGTTCCAGCAGCCCCTTACAGGTCCGGACTGTGTCCTGTCAGCGACCGGCGCCCCCATCGGAGCCATGGCTGAGACTGTATTTACCAGCCCGTCGTTCTCTCTCCAGCTGTCATCGATCGTAAATCCTCCCGCTGTCTGTCCTGTGTACGCACCCATCAGCGCTGATGTTCTTCTGTACAGACGTTCCATGACGGATCTCACCGGTCTGTGCGTCCCGTCAGACTGCAGCCTGGTAGCGCTGCACGGCACCGCGAAGTAATATGTTCCCTCAAGTGTCGATATTCTTCTGTTCAGCTCCATTGCATTGTCGATGAGCATGTCATAGGCGGCATAATCCGTATCAATCCTTCCGTCTCTGAGCGCCGCTCTCCTTGAACTGAAGATCCTTGCTGCTCTCTGATCCGCTTTTGGGACCGGCACGGAAGCCGTGTCAAAACTGCTGTCCCTGAAAAGATCGTATGCCGTGGTGCCGTTGGTCGGCGCGGCCAGGGTGACGACAGAATGTATCTTATCCGCATTTCCCCCGGTGAACAGCGCCGAGATGTCTTCTGCACCGGCATGTTCCCTCTCTTCCCGAGAACCGTTTGCAAACAGTTCCGAGAAAAGTCTCACCGTTGCCCCACCGAATGAGTGCCCCAACAGCACTATCCGGCTTTCACTGCCCATATCAGGGATCAGAGGTCTTCCTGTAAAGTCAGGTCCGAACCTTGCATGCCCGCATCTGGTGCTGTGTTCCCTGCCGTAGTCAGTGAGAGTCCCTGTTATCTGGGCATAAAGTTCGCACGCCCGGTCCCAGGCACTGCCCTCCGGAGCCACAGATGCCGCATAGCTTCTGAATCCCTTTCTGTTGAGATATCTGATCAGGTCTCCTCCCAGCATGCCCCAGTAGGGAAAGGTCTTGTATCTCTTGTCATAGCTTCCCCATCCTGAGAGCCCGTGCACGAAGACGAATCTCAGATCTCTGACTTTACCGGTCCTGTCCATCTTTACCGTTCTTTCTGCCTTACCACAGTTCTGCCTGAATACAAAAGCCGTCGGGGTATCAGATCTGCACCCCGGCGGCTGTCAATTTATCTGATGTATCTTATGCTCCAATCACCTGCGGAGAGATCATTCGCAGATCGCCCACATCCTTACGGGAAGTCCGGTTGCTCCTTCGAAATTGGGCCAGGCCACGAAAGCCACCGCACCGGCTGCCGGGACCTGATCGAGGTTGCACATCACTTCGACCTGCAGTTTTCCCTGCTGTAGCACGTAGCGCTCGCATGCAAGATCCCCCGCTTTTGCAGTCTCGACGGAAGCATCGGTATCCAGCGCCTCATGACCGTTAGCTGCAGCATTCCTGAATTCGTAGATGTACTTGAGAGCGTCGAGGGACCATCCAGGGAAATTCTCGCTGCCGTCTTCCGCTATACCCGACAGTGCATCCATGTCCGGCCAGTTCTTTGACCAGTCGGTACGGATCGCCACGAAAGCGCCGTCCGGGATGTCGCCGTATTTTGCTTCATATTCCTTGATGTCATCCGGTGTCACGACATAGGTCGGGCACTCTTTCACCTTTTCCGATACGTCGACCACGCAGAGCGGGAACACTCCATCCTTCACTCCGAATGACTCTGACAGCGGAGCATCCTTAATGAAGTGACCTGGGAAATCGATGTGTGTTCCGAACTGCCCTGGGAACTTGAATGTCTGGATTAGACACTCCAGCATTGGGTTGCCCCAGTCGAAAACAGTCTTGCTGAGTTCGACGGAACCTTCCGGTATACCGCTCCAATAGGGGCTGTCATTATTCATTCTGTGAGTGAGGTCCACCCACTTCATCTTCTTTGCTTCCTTAAGCGCTTCCCAAAGCTTGTACATCCTGTTTATCTCCTTTTCACGGTTTAAAGCATTGCTGTACAGCAATTATATACTACCCTTCCATGCAAAACAACTGCCTTTTGTCCCGAATCGGGACGATTCGGCATGTATGCCTTCAGGCCTGCAGAGCCTTTTCCAGTACTCCTCTGACGGATTCTCTTATTTCTTCGTATCCCTGAGACGGATCCGCTTCATAAACCTTGTTCCCGTCTATGTACATGCACGGAACATAGTAATAGTCATAATCCTTGACTATGTCCGGATTCTCCTCTTCGCAGATCCTTTCGAACTCAACAGCTCTGTAGGCTTCATTTCCCGCTATCAGCTCCTCAATAGCCCTGTTCGCATTTTTGCAGTACGGACATGTCTTAATATAGAAATATGTTATCTTCTTCATTTTTCCCCTCCGAACGATATCGAACATATTGTCTTTTAAACTATTATTCATCATCGACATATGTCGAGTCAATCAATCCACTTGTTCCCCCATCTCCGTCTCAGTCAATGCTGAGAGAACTGCTCTGAATTGTGGTATTATTCTATACACCCTGATCATTATGGGAGGTTTACACATATCATATGCTTCTTTCTGATCTGACTTCTACAGTAATTGAAAAAACCGATATCCGTGCAAAGCGCGTCGGTATTCCCGCGAAGGCTTACTCAATAAAGGAAACCGTTCCTGATACTACGGTCTCCCTGTTCATCTGCGGAAACGAAGGAGACGACGACGTCGAGGTCCTGAGGCTGTCATGCCCTCAGGAAGGATCAGCTGCCGTTTGTGTCAGACAATCCGCTTGCGACCATTGCGGGGTCCCGAATGGACGGGCTGTCGGACGCGTTCTTCCGGAAGGATGGCACAGTTTCGACTATCCACCGGATGAGGCAGACGCAGCTCGGTACATATCCCTGTATGCAGCAAACATACTGGAATATGAATTCGGCCTCTATGAGACGAAGGCTGAGCCTTTCGACTGCTGCAGCAGACAGTATACCTGTTCCATACGCGGAGAATGCCTGCACCCGGATCAGCTGTATGCAAAGGCATGCAGTTACAGAAAGACGCTGCTTATCGGGAACCAATTCTGAACTCAAAACGGGAACAGCTGAGATCATCTCAGGAAGAAATACGCTTTTTCTGTCTGAGTGATGACTTTACAGGCACTTTGTTCTATACTGAAGAACTGGAAAAATCTATTCTGAAGAAGGTCGTGAATGGACAAACTGACCAGAAAACAGATCAAAGGTCTGCTCGTACCGCTGATCCCGGCACTCATTACATTCGGTTTCAACTGTTTCGTTTATATAATCCCGAAATTCATAGTACTTCCGGAAAAATACATTTTCCTGGATATGGAGATCGACAGACAAATACCTTTCATCCCGCAGTTCGTTATTATCTACTATCTGTCCTTCCTCCAATGGCTGAACTATTACCTCCAGGCAAGCTTTGGCCCCTCGGAAAGACGCAACCGCTACTTCAGCGCAGATATGCTGGCAAAAGCCATCTGTTTCGTTGTTTTCCTCGCCTGGCCCGTTGCCATGAGGTGGCCGGATCTGCCTGAAGACGGAAACATCTGGATAAAGATCCTGTCGTTTACTTACGGAGTGGATGCACCGAACCGCGCCTTTCCTTCCCTCCACTGTTTTTACAGCTGGATCTCATTCAGATACAGTATTGAGGCAGAGACCGGGAGCAGAAGATGGATAGCCTGGCTTCAGGGGATCTTCTCGTTTTCATTGTTCGCTGCCACCACGCTGGTCAAGCAGCACTACTTCATCGATGTTCTGGGAGGTATCGCGGTAGCGGAGCTTGCCCTGCAGATCACATCCAGAACAGGATTGCCTGAAGCATTCGGCAAAGTGATGGAGCATATAGAGTCAAAACTTTCATAGTATTTAGTATAAGAAAAACGGCCGGAGGTCTCCGGCCGTTTCCTTATTATTTGAACTCTTCCGCTGCCTGTCCGGATCAGGGACAGACATACGATGATCTCAGGTTCAGAAACACTTCTGATTCCTCTGCTTCTTGCACTGCTCGATCTTTCCGCATCTGTAACAAAGCTCGTTGTCGCAGCGCCCGTCGTTCTCAAAAAATGAAATGATATTATTAACCGTCGTTTCCGCAATGTTCTCCAGAGCTTCTTCCGTAAGGAACGCCTGATGGGACGTCACTATGACATTCGGCATTGAGATGAGCCTGGACAGAACGTCGTCATTCAGGATATGACCCGACCTGTCCTCAAAGAAGATATCTGCTTCTTCTTCATAGACATCTAGGCACGCCGCGCCGACCTTTCTCTCCATAAGGCCATCGACGAGCGCTTCTCCGTTTATCAGTGCACCTCTGGAAGTGTTGACAATAACGACACCTTTCTTCATTTTTGAGATTGCCTCTTTGTCGATCATGTGCCGTGTGTCGTCCGTCAGAGGGCAGTGGAGCGATATTATGTCGCTTCTCTCATACAGTTCATCCAGCGGGACATAGGTTATGCCGCTGTCTTTAGCCGGATACAGATCATAGGCGATCACATTCATTCCGAACCCTTTGCAGATATCGATAAGGATCCTGCCTATCTTTCCCGTGCCGATCACTCCGATCGTTTTCCCGTGCAGATCGAACCCTGTAAGCCCGTTCAGAGAGAAGTTGAAGTCTCTGGTCCTGTTATAAGCTTTATGGATCCTTCTGATCGAGGTCAGCAGCAGCGCCATCGCATGCTCAGCAACGGCATAGGGCGAATACGCGGGCACGTGGACCACATGTATCTTTCCATATGCCTGTTCCACATCCACATTGTTGTAACCGGCGCATCTGAGCGCTATGATCTTCACGCCAATGTCATAAAGCCTGTCTATTACTTCTTTGCTGACTGTATCGTTAACGAACACACAGACAGCATCACAGCCTCTGGCCAGTTCAACGGTATCAGCCGAGAGCTTCGTTTCAAGGAATTTGAATTCTATGCCTTTGAGATTTCCAAATTTGATAAAAGAAGGCATATCATATGCTTTGGCATCGTAAAACGCTGTTTTTATCATATTGCATACCTGGCCTTTCAAACATTAATCCGTTGCGAAATGTACCGGATTACGGTCCATTTCAAAAACTATTGGTGCAAACACAACATTCCGGTACAGTAATTATATCCTATTACGCACAAAGCGTTATATATGCTGTTTATCAGATCTGGGGACCAAACCCCTCTTTTCATTTTTAGTATAATAATAGCAGTAACAGATAGCCGCTGTGCTGAGTTTATCCATCAAGGAGAAAAAAGAAATGGAAAAAAACAGATTTTTCCCTGAGATCAACGGTAATTTCGGGTTCGGATGCATGAGGCTTCCTATGAACGGCGATGAAGTCGATCTGGAGGAGACTTCGCGGATGGCGGACGCCTTCATTGAAGCCGGTTTCAACTATTTTGACACAGCTCACGGATATATAAGGGGAAAATCGGAACTCGCCATAAGAGAATGCGTCTCCAAGCGCCATGACAGAAGCAGTTTTCTGCTTGCTGACAAGCTGACTGAGCCATTCTTCAACAGCGAAGACGATATAGAACCTTTCATCCGCAAACAGCTCGAACTGTGCGGTGTTGAGTATTTCGACTTCTATCTTATGCACGCTCAGGGCATGCGCAACTACGATAAATTCAAGAGATGCAGAGCGTATGAGGTCGCATACGGTCTCAAGCAGAAAGGTCTGATAAGACATCTGGGGATCTCGTTCCATGATACTCCCGAGACGCTGGATATGATCCTCTCCGAGCATCCCGAAGTGGAGTTCGTCCAGATCCAGTTCAACTATGCAGATTATGATGATGCTGCGGTGCAGAGCAGACAGGTGTACGAAGTCTGCGGAAAGCACGGGAAGCCCGTCGTGGTCATGGAGCCGGTAAAAGGCGGAACGCTGGTAAATCTTCCGGAAGATGCGGATGCCATTCTGAAAGATCTCAATGGCGGCAGCAACGCCAGTTATGCCCTGAGATTCGCCGCCGGCTTCCCGGATATAGCAGTGGTGCTGTCAGGAATGAGCAACATGAAGCAGATGGAAGACAACATCTCTACTATGAAGGATTTCCAGCCTTTGTCCGAAAAAGAACAGGAAGCCATTGAGAAAGTGAGGGAAGTCTTCAAGGGACTGGATTTGATTCCCTGCACAGCCTGCCGCTACTGCATCGAAGAAAGCGAATGCCCCATGAAGATCCGGATCCCGGATCTGTTCGCGGCAATGAACAACTTCCAGACATTCCACAGCGACAACTCTTTCTTCTATTACGGAGACATAATCACCGGACATGGTCATGGAAAAGCCTCTGAATGTCTGAAATGCGGCAAGTGCGAAAAAGTCTGCCCGCAGCACCTCCCGATCAGAGAATATCTAGAAAAGGTCGCCTCAACATTTGAAAACTGAAAAGACGCTACAGAAAAACGCTGGTGCTTAATGCGCCAGCGTTTTTAACGCTATGATGTCTCTTTATGAAGTGTAAGCTATTCACTGACGTTTTCGATTATACACACGAATCCTGTTTGTTATGCGAACTGCGAATTATAAAGAGCAGCATACTTTCCTTCAAGTCTCAGAAGCTCGTCATGCGTTCCCTGTTCTTCCACTCCGTTCGCCGTAAGAAACACGATCTTGTCTGCATCGCGGACAGTTGAAAGTCTGTGTGCAACGACAATTGTCGTACGTCCGTGGCTCAATTCATCCAGAGACTGCTGCAGTTCAGCCTCCGTGACATTGTCCAGGGCTGAAGTAGCTTCGTCCAGGATAAGTATCTGCGGATCCATGAGGAATATCCGTGCAATGGCTATGCGCTGCTTCTGTCCGCCGGAAAGCATGACTCCGCGTTCACCGATATAAGTGTCATAGCTGTCGGGCAGGCTCTCAACGAAAGAGTCGATCCTGGCCTTACGAGCAGCCTCTCTTATCTGTTCACGCGTCGCATCCGGCGCAGCATATCCTATATTGTCCGCAATAGTACCGGTGAACAGGAATACATCCTGCTGTACGATACCGATATGCTGGCGCAGACTGCGTCTTGTGATGCTCTCAATGTCACGTCCGTTTATTGATATGGTCCCGCTCTCCAGATCATAAAACCTGGGGATCAGATGACAGAGAGTCGTTTTCCCTCCTCCCGAAGGCCCGACCAGTGCGACCTTCATCCCGTCGGGGATCTTCAGCGACAGGTCTTTCAGTACTTCCTGACCGTTTGATCCCGCATACTGGAATGTAACGTGATCGAATGTGATGTCACCTGACAGATCTTCCGAATCCTCTGCATCCTCGCGTTCAGGTTCAGACGGTGTATCCATGATCTCGCAGAATCTCTGGAACCCTGCCCTGCCGTCCTCAAGCTGTTCCGCAAAAGACATCAGTCTTCTGATCGGATTGAAGAAGTTCGAGATGAAAAGGAAATAAGCGGTGAAGTCTCCTACCGTGATCTCTCCCCGGAAACAGAAGATGCTTCCGGCTGTCAGGACGATCAGATACATCATATCCAGCAGAAAATCCATGCCGGTGTTGAACCGCGCCATGACCGTATACGAGAGTTTCCGGGCATCACGGAACGCCGATGCACGAACTGCAAGCTTATGCAGTTCGCCTTCATCGTTGTTGAAGGCTTTTGAGACGCGAATCCCGCTGAGCGAGTTCTGCATCTCCCCGTTCACTTCTGCCAGTGTTTCCCTGCTTCTTCGGTAACCTTCATTCATTTGGACACGCAGACGCCAGACAAATATGACCAGCACCGGGAAAAAGGCAAAAATGATCGTTGCCAGTTTCCAGTTTATCGTGCAAAGGATTATGTAGGATCCGATCAGCGACAGCGCCGACTGAATGATGTTCTCGGGGCCGTGGTGAGCCAGTTCGGTGATGCTCTGCAGGTCACCAACAGCCCTTGCCGTCAGAACGCCGCTCTTGTTCTCGTCAAAGTAGGAGTAAGGCAGTGTCAGGAGGTGCTGAAACAGATCACGCTGCATGTCATTCTGGATATCGACGCCCATCATGTGACCGAAGTAGGTCACGCCGTATCCGGCCAGAGCTTTGATGATATATACAGCCATCACTGCCGCTATCGATATCATCATCTCGCGGAACATTTTCTGCGGAACATAGACATTGATGATCTTCCTGGTGATCATCGGATATACAAGGCCGCAGACAGTCAGGACCGTCGACATCAGTATATCCTGAAGGAACCGTACCCGGTACGGCCTGTAGTAAGACGCGAACCGCGCCAGCAGGGATTGTTTTTTCATACTAAAAGTTCTTTCTCTCGTTGTATATTTTTAAAGACTGTCTATTATTATACTTCTCGCGAATGCTCTTTTCACTCGGGACGGGTGTGCCTGTTTCTCAGGCTTGAGTCCTTATCCGGAATGGGCCACATACTCTCTGCCGGAAATTAGTTCTCACTCAATTCAAAACTTTTTTCTGATGCTGACTTTTATAACTGAATCCGTCCGGAATGTCATCGCAGTCCCTCAGGAGTACGAAAAAGCAGGAAGAAAATGTATAATAGATCCTGACAAGGTCTCTCTGAGAGAAGGAGGCCGTGAATGCTGCTGCGAATCCCCCGTCATTCCGGTCTCTTCTGCAACAGAGCACTTTTGTATCATACGCTTCACAGCATCGGAGGTATTATCATGGCAACACATGAGTTCAGGATCATGCCTGCAGCTCCGCTTCCCGGAAAAAGATATGACAAATATGAGCCTGAGAAATATAACTGCGTAAGGATCGATGATGAACTGATAGCTGACATCATCACGGAGCTGGAATCTGTTGACTACTTCTGGCATGCTCTCTCTTTCATAGGTATGAGTTTCTCTTACTGGGGCGCCACTCTTATTCATCCTTCCTGTTTAAGTGCATTTATAGCAAGAATAGAGAACGATCCTGACCTGAAAGACCTGAAAGATATGATGGAGAAGGCACTTGCGGAGAATAAATGGATGATCCATTTCGGTCTGTGACAGATCATAGATACAGAGCATTACTCCCGGCTGCCGGTCCTTCGGCTTCCGGGAGTCTTTCGTTTCGTGTCCGGATTCACGGGGAGATACAGTTACGATGAAAATACCACTGGATCATCACGGATCCAGTGGTATTTTCATTGCATTATTCCGCTGTCTGTTTTGAGAGAGGCTATTCACCGACCGTCTTCTGTCACCGTTCTTTCGGTCCGGGGATCATTTGTCGGGAGCCCAGGTCGGAGTGGAAGGCACTGTAACGATCATGCACTTTTCCTTCAGAAGCATGGCCATATCAAAGGCGAACTTCTTGATCTCCCAGATGTTGCGCTCTTCTTCCGGCATCGCCCGCCATTCCTGTATCCTTGCGGAAGGGGCGTCCCACATGGCTACCATTTCCGCTCCTTCAAGGAGGTTTACACAGTATTCGGCTGCATTCAGGAAATCTTCGCTGGTATGCACGACGGGAGTATGCTGCGCCGCCTTTTTGTCCATCAGCATATCCTCTACCTGCTTTATTGCAAGATACGCATGACCTTCTCGGTTGGGATTGGCAAGCACACGGCCGGAACTGCGTTTGCGGAAGAAACCAAACAAAGCAGCTATGGCTGCGGGATCCCGGATGGTGCCATCTTCGTAAACGAGCCCATGGACATCGCCCCAGCCCCTGTTGGTGATCACGAGGTTGAAGAGGTACCAGCCCATATTGTATTTGTTGCAATACTCGAGCTCCAGGTCATAAGGATCCGCACGACAGATACATCCGGTTTCAGTCTGTAACATTGGCTTACCGAATTTGATGGACTGCTGATGAGCCCATTCATAAGCTGCGCCGATCTCCTTGCGGGTGGGGAGATAATCATGGAAAGACAGGACGTCAACCCAGTCGCCGGTGATCTCGTTGTAATCTGTGATCACATGTCCTATGGTAATGGGAGTTTCCTGATCGTATTTCTTTACTGTCTCGCAAAGACGCTTTACGAACGCCCAGATCTCATTAAGGCGGCTCTGCTTGACTTCTTCCGAAGGTGCTTCGCCGATCCAGTCGGAACAGCCAGGCTCGTTGATTATGTCCCACATCAGAAGGCCGGGCTCATCCTTAAGTGTATCCACGATATCCTTAATGTATTCTTCGATCGTGACCCATTCCTCTTCCGTATATGTAGCCTTGTCAAGGCCATTTCCGTTCCAGAAGATAGGCATTGTTGAAACACCGTATTTCCAGCACTCAGACACATAGTATTTGAGCTGTCTGCAATATTCTTCACGGTCATTCAGCCAAGAGGGAAACATGCGGCGCATCTGTGCGGCATCGACTCCTGCCGGGGGATCCCTTCTGACAGGCGCTGAGAGCCAGATGCGGGTGGAATTCAGGTTAAGACGGTTCATGAAGCCCATATCACGCTTCAGTATCTCCGGATCTGTCACCAGATGATGGTTTACGCCGCGTATCTGGGAATAGTCTTGCAGTCTCATTTGAATGTCCTTTCTTTAGCATTGAGGATGAGAATTACGGTTACTGACAATATAATAATATATCTTGCTCCTAAACTACAGCGCATGTACTCATCCTATGGATATGCGGTAGCAGACCGGAAGATCTCCCTGTGCAGAAGAACCGTCTATCTCCAGAGCCTCTGATGTCCTCCTGTACGGGACCTCTCCGGACCCCAGCATCTCGACTTTTTCTACAAGGAAATCGTGTATGCCCTTCTGCCTGAGCGTCTTTACCTTAGCGGTCGCAGAAGGTCTCATCTGGAAAACATACAAATATCCGTTCTTGTAGGTAAAACGGAAATCTTCACTGGTGAACTGCTTCTCATCTCCGTCCATAAAGAACCCTTCCACAGCGTTGACCTCGCCTTCACCGAACTGTCTCCAGTGAGTAGTCCCGTATATTCCCTCGCCGTTCCTGCTAAGCCACTCACCGATCGTTCGCAGCACTTCCTGTTCTTCATCCGTTATCGTTCCGTCGGGTCTCGGTCCGACATTGATGACCAGATTGCCGTTCTTGCTTACTATATCAACGAGGTCGCAGATCACCTGTCTTGCGTTCTTGTATTCATTATCCGTTGTGTATCCCCATGAATTCTTGCCTATAGCGGTATCGGTCTGCCAGTATTCAGGCGATATTCCGGTCAGTGCTCCTCTCTCCACGTCGAACGTGGCAGCTCCGGGAGGAAACGCTTCGTGTTTGTAGGTTATGGTCACTTCTGTTCCCCATTCCTCAGCCCTGTTGTAATAATATGCAGCAAGTTTTCTTAGGTAAGGTTTGAATGCATGGTTGTGTATCCACCAGTCAAAGTAGAGTACAGAAGGACGGTAATTGTCTATCAGTTCGCATGTCCTGACCAGCCAATCTTCCATCCATTCTTCTGACGGTCCGGCTGTATACGTATCTGCCGTGTATTTGTGGACATCGTCTGAATGAAATTCCTTCCTGTAGACAGCAGGACCATAGAAATCTCTGTAGTCTTCATCCTGAACGTCACTCGGAAAGGTCCGTCCCATGTTCATGAAGAAATAATGCTCTGCCCTGTGAGTGGACGCGCAAAATGTAAGTCCCTGCCTGAGACACTCTTCTCTTATCTCTCCGACCACATCTCTCTCAGGGCCCATCTCTGCCGCGTTCCAACGGTTCATTCCGGTCCTGTACATGGCAAATCCGTCATGATGCTCGGCCACGGGCATCACATACCTGATCCCTGCCTCTCTGAACATGGTGACCCATTCTTCCGCGCTGAAGTTCTCGCCTTTGAACAAAGGAATGAAATCCTTATATCCGAAATCCTTCTGGTCTCCGAATGTCTCCCGGTGATGTCTGAACTCTTCATGAGCAGGATCATACATATGCCGGGAATACCATTCATTTCCGAATGCCGGAACGCTGAATATCCCCCAGTGGATAAAAACTCCGATCTTGGCGTCCATGTACCATTGGGGCGTTCTGTGGCTGCACAACGACTCCCATTCGTCCCTATATCTCCCGTGAGAGATCACTTCGTCTATAGTCCTGAGGTATGCCGCTTTGTCCATTACCTGTCTCCTCGTTCCTTGATTTTCCGCAGTAGAGATTCAGATCTGTCTGATCTCCTCGATCTCCTCTTCCGTCAGTTCGAAGTCAAAGATCTCCAGATTGTCCTTCTGGTGCTGGAAAGAATGGGATTTCGGTATGGTCACGATCCCTCTCTGGAAATCCCTTCTCAGAACCACCTGTGCCCAGCTCTTGCCGTACCGGTCGCCGATGGCCTGCAGCGGTTCCCTGCCGGTGTCGAAGCTGAGCGGGCCCCATGCCATGGGGACTATCCCGTTGTACTGGCAGAAGGTCACTGTCTCCTCGTTCCACCTTCCCGGAGCTATCTTTATCTGATCGACCATGGGCCTGATGCGGCAGCTATCCATAAGCGGCCTCAGATCATCGACGGTGAAGTTGCTGACTCCTATGGCTCTGAGCACGCCGCGCTCAAAGTAGTCCTCCAGCACCTTCCATATCTCCGCTGTCTCGCGCTCATTGCCCCACGGCATGTGAATGAGATACAGGTCTATGTATTCTGTCTTTAATCTGGCGAGGCTCCTCTCAATGGCGGCAACTGCATCTTCAGGTCTCCAGGACGCGGCGTCCTGTCCCATGATCCTTGTCCTCATCTTGGTCGAGATGAAGATGTTCTCCCTGCCGATCCCGCTCTCAATGATGCCGTTACCGATCGCCTCCTCATTTCCGTATGATTCAGCTGTGTCGAAAAACCTGAAGCCTGCTCTGATTGCAGATATGACCTCATCGGTATGTCCGTCATAGGTGCTCCCCACTTCGCCTTTGACCTTGGCGAAACTGTTCGTTCCGGATCCTACCGCAGGGATCTCTATCCCGCTGGCGAGTCTGAAATATTCCATCGTCCGCTCCTTTCAGAGTCTGATCTCTTCGGAGAATGCTTCTATGGGCATTATCCCTAAAACTGTGTCTATATATGAGTGTATAGTAATTCTCTTAATAATGGTAGCAAAAGGCGCCTTTGAGTGTAATCAGTGACCAAGCCAAAAAGATGGTGATCAAATAAATGATCACCATCTTTCATTTGTGTGACAGTTCTTAGTTAATTAAGAAGCCCTTTCGTATCTGGATATTTGAGAGATCAAACCCGTTGAGAAGAAGAGTAACAACGATTAACAGTACAATCTCCAGACTAAGAAAAATCAGAATCGATTTCGTTTCTTTATTCATTCTCTATTTCCCTTTTCATTCTTTTTTCAAATCGCTTTTCATACATAAAATAAGAGTTCTTTTTTCTCTCTCAACAAACACAGGAATCGAAAAATAAAACACTCTAAATCGTCTGTAACAAAAAAAGATTCGGATTTAGGGCATCAGAACCCCAATCTGGACTGAAATAAGGGGAATTCCCCCGTTAACTGCAATAACTAATTAAGAGTAGTTACAGTCTGCTTGCTAAGATGATACATCGTTTGCCGGTGATTCAGTAATATAATGTTGTTGATGATATGGCTGCATCTCAATTAGATAAATAAAGGTCTTTTACAGATGTTGGTATAGAATAAAACAGATCCTTACATTAAGCATAAGACGGAAAACAGATGGGAAGGAGATTAGCTTAATATGCTTAACTTCTTAACAAAACTAAATAAGTATTTCTTGAAACTGGTGGGAAGTCTTGACGCAGACTGCAGCGGTGGCATCGACTTCAATGTACAAAACAGCATCCTTCAAAAAAAAGAGCCACGCAAAGGATAATTGCGTGACTTTTTGTCTTACAGAGGAGAGAATCGAAGCAGAAAAGAGTTTATTCTGTTTCTGAAAGGAGGCAGCCTATGAAGAAGCTGATCAGAAAAGATCTCGGTCTTGTATTCTGCGTTCACAATGTCATTTTCTATATCCTTGCACTGCTATGCATCGCGATGAGGTTCGGCAGGGAAGGAGATGTCATGTTCATGATGGTCCTTCTTCTCGCGGGGCTCACAGTGCCCGGTCTCATCGCTCATGAACAGTCTCAGGGCAGGAAACCGGAACAGTGCAGCGCAGAGACGGACCGCACGACATACGTTAAGGAAAAATATGTTTTTCTGGTCATCATGGAAGCGGTCGGCATCTGCGCCGGAGCACTGATATGGTTCATCTGTGACAGACCGGCGGTCCTTTCCGATATCTGTATCAGCGCTGTATTCACCGTTCCTGTAGCAGTCGCTGCGGTATCGCTTATGATACCGCTCGATCTCAGATTCGGATCGCGGAACATGCTTCCTCTTAAGCTGATATTTGTCGGAATACTCGCTTCTTTCTTCGCAGGCGCTTTCATGAATTTCTGGTACTGGATCGATCCCTATCTGGGAAGCAGGATCGCGTACTACTGGAGCATGATACCTGAATGGCTGCTCATGCCGGGCTTCGTACTGGGAGCAGCTGCCGCCGCGGTCATCTCATGCGCAGTGAGCATCAGGATAGTGACGAAAAGAGCTTCTCTTCCGATGGCTGACATCAACCCCGGTAGCCTGTCCAGGAACATCAAGCTTTTCAGACTGTCCAACGATATGACCCAGGATCAGCTCGCGGAAAAGATGTTCGTAACGCGTCAGGCCGTGAGCAACTGGGAGAACGGAAAAGCGCAGCCAGATCTCGATACCATTATTAGGCTGTCTGAAGTATTCGACACGGACGTCGACTTCCTCCTCAATACCGGAAAGAAGAAGGAGCCGCTGCCGAACCGCAACATATATGTCCTCATGAGCATGGCTCTGTTCATCCTGATCCGCGCAGCGCTGCGCCTGAAGGACCTGCTGAGCGTCGGCGGATGGACGCTGTTCGGAGGAAACATCATATACTACTCGTCCGCCGTCCGGCTCATCGTTCCTTTCCTTCTAAATCCTCTCATCATGATCCCCGCAGGCGCCATGACGGTGTCGATCCTTTCGGTCTTCATGGATCTGAGAGCGGGGAAGAGAAGGAGCCTTTTCGTGATACTGAGCGCAGTGCTGCCGTTCCCGAGCCTGATGACCGCAGTCCACATGCTCATCATGTACAATAACGCTCCCGTCATAGATGATTACATAAATCTGTCCGTACGCATCATCCTCACAGTCGTACTTCCGTTTATATCCGGGATACTGCTATTCCTGGTCCTGAACAAAAAGCGCGGCAGAGACCTATGATGCTTTAAAACGGCGGAAGGCTCACAAATACAATCGGGTAAGAGGTCACCCATTAGTTGAGTGCCCGACCTCCCACACCACCGTGCGTACGAATCCGTACACGGCGGTTCAATCGTATAAGTGCACAGACTCGTATCGTTTTAGGATGCTATAGTAATCACTTATTTCAATAAACAATCTCTCTGCGTTCTCAAAATCTTCCGAAGTTGCTGCAGAATGCAACATGGAAACCGCTTCATCATTTGTTTTGCCCTTATTTTCGCTTCTTTTCCTTACTGTCTCACTTATTCTTGATAATTCTTCTTTCGTCTTAAATCAACTAAAAAGAAAATGAAATAGCATTATCTGAAACAAACTCATAAAAAACCCGCCAGTACTAAATAGTACTAGCGGGTTTTCATGGTGCGCCATGGAGAATTCGAATCCCCGACCTTCTGGTCCGTAGCCAGACGCTCTATCCAGCTGAGCTAATGACGCATCTCTTGAGCATTAGAGATTATATCTCTCAGTTCAGACTGTGTCAAGAAAAAGAGCCGGAGATCCAGAACAACTGCCTTTAGAACAGTATGTGTTACTGCTTTATTATCCTCTTTTCCATCCATTTCTTGCTGATCCATCTGTAGAGATAAAGCGCAGCTCTTGTCCATTCGTCAAGAAGAAAAGCGAACCAGCAGCCGATAAGCCCGTACCCGAACACCACTCCGTTTATGTAGCAGAAGAGCACCGAACACAGCCAGCAGCATGCCATTCCGACGGCCATCTGATAGACCACGTCTCCGGCTGCTCTTAGGCTGTTTTCTTCCACTACGTTGACCGCGCGTCCGATGTTCAGCACCGCCTCTATGAACATGACAGGCTGTACGAGCACCAGCACTTCATCGGAGGCATGGAACATAACCCTGTAGATGGGTTTTGCAAGAAAAGCCATCGTCGTCGACAGACCCAGATTTGCCAGGAGCGCTATCTTGATGGCTTCAAAGTTGACTCTGTAAGCCCTATCCATATCGCCCCTGCCTACATTCCAGCCGATCAGGATGCTTGTCGCCATACCGGCGGAGAATCCCAGACCTGTGGAGAATGACGTTACGGAATTCAGATATGTCTTGGCTGTCACTACAGTGGTCCCGAATCCGCCTATGATCGCGGAGGAGAAGATCGTGGAGACGTTGTAGGATATCGTTCCTATCCCGGAAGGAAGTCCGTACCTGATGATATCCTTCACCAGATGCATGTCCGGATGAAGCACCGCATCAGTGCTGAGGCCTATCTTTAGTCTTACGATGAGGATGACATTCACTATGAATGCGACCGTTTCAGCGATCACCCTTCCGACAGCGACTCCCGCTATGCCGTGGAGCGGGATCTCAAAAGGTCTGAAGACGACCACGGCGCTGATCACTGCATTGATGACGTTCATAAGTATTGCTATGACCAGGTTCGCCCTGGTCTTTCCGTAGCTTCTTCCGATCGCCGAGAAAACGGATATAAGTGTAGATACGATGTTGTATCTGGACACGATCCTGAAATACTCCACAGCTTCTTCCAGCTGCTCTCCGGTGAGATTCATCAACCCGCTCATGAGCTGTCGGGACAGCAGAGACAGTATGAATCCCAGAACAAGACTCATCAGTCCGCATATAGCGACTGACAGGGATGCCGCATCCGCGGCGCGTTTCCTCCGTCCGGCGCCGAGATTCTGGACGATGATGACTGTGACGCCGGCGCTTATCATGGAGAACAGCGAGTTCATAAAGTTGATAATGATCGATGCCGTACCGATAGCTCCGGCAGCTGTCGGCGTGAACCTGCTCAGGATCACGGAATTCACCGTTCCCATCAGTATCCTCAGCGCTGATTCGAGGAAGATCGGGATCATCAGACTCAGAAGAGTCGTCCTTTTCCCGTCCTCATCGATGAACTGCGTCAGTGAACGGTCGATGGTGAACAGTGATCTCAGTTTCTCTCTCATGGTTTTCTATATCCTTTCGTTCCCGGCGAAAGGCAAAACGGAGTCAGACCATGTCGGGCTGTTAGATCAGTCTTCCGTGTGTCAAAGCAGAGGAGACAGGATGTGCCCTGTCAGAGCGTAGAATGCAACGGCAAGCGCCGAGAGATACAGAAGTCTTACAGGAAGTCCCCTGAATGCCTCAGGCACATCTCTGTTCCGCAGAAGCCGGTCGCCTTCCCTGAGCATCCAATAAGAGACGATGTATCCGACATTGGATCCGATGGTGAACACGACCATCTCCCAGAAACTGTGCCGAGCCGAAGACTCCAGAAGGATGATTCCGGAAACGAAAGTGTTGAATGCCGCAAAAGGAAGCAGCCGTGCGGCGCTCGTCACTTTGTCATATGGTGCCGCCTTGACTGTTATAACAAATACTATGATGAATACTACCGCCGTGACCAGAGCAATAAACAGCGGCCATATAAAAACTTCAGAATAGTATTTAGAGATACCAAACTGTTCCAGGAATGATGCGGGCACCTCTGCAAGATCGCGCACCAGCCAGAACAGACAGGAAGCCGCCAGAGAGCACAGTGTCTGAAGCGTAAAGAAAATACCTTCGCTGCCGTCCTCCTCCATATTTTTAACACGGTCAAGTCCGACAGCACGGCAAAGCACCGCATTTGCCAGAAACGATCCGGAAACCCCGATAAGCATCAGTCCGGAGAATTTATCGATCAACATACCGTTCACTGCTCCTTACCTCCGGCAAACAGGATCTTTTTGAGGAACCCCGTAATACCCTGCCAGAAAGCTGCAAACAGGGCAGTTATCAAAAGCCCTCCGGGAATGATCGAGGATGCCGGAAACAGAGCGCCGTTCAGCAGTTTCAAGCCCCAGACCGTTCCTTTACCAAGTATCTCTCTGACAGTACCTATAAGGCAGATCACAAAAGAATAGCCCAATGCTGTGGAGAAAGCATTGCGGAACACATGCCTGACGCCTTCCTTCTGAGATACGCTCGCGCGCCAGGTGACCGCTCCGTCCACTGCAAGCAGAGGAATGTACAGCCCCAGTGCTATAAACCTGCTTCCGAACCATCTGTAAAGCAGCACCATGTCCGGGATCAGGATCAGTGCAGCGACCAGCGCATAGAAGATGATCCTCAGCCTTGTCTTGATCCAGCCCACAGTCGCGTCTCCGATGATCCTGGTGGGAATGATGATGATCGAAGCCGCGATGGCAAGTATGACGGCATCCTTCAATGTGGCTGCCGCCGCGATCACAGGAGTAAGGGCGAGGCCCTGTATGAGTACTGTATTGTTGAAGAAAATGAAATCATTCTGCTGTGCTTCTTCCGAACTGAGCATCAGCCTGGAACGGGAGACATATGTCCCCTTTTTATCTTCTTTATCGCGCATCAGCTGTTCTCGGCCTCCTTCCTGGCTGTCCCTGCCAACTTTCTGTCCAGGAAAGACCCGATCGGCGAACACAGGATCAGGGCGAAACATATCGCACCTTCATAAGTACTGTATCGCTTGAATACCATCGTCACCGCCCCAAGCACGACACCGTACAACAGTTTTGCCGTTCCGTTTCTGGGAGAAGATGATGGCTCGGATACGAGATATGCAGCCGAAAAAGGCACAAGACCGCAGACCAGTTCCATGATCAGTGATTCTGTCCTGGTGATCTGTATCCTGGGAAACGCGAATGCAAGAGCCGAAAATGTCGCCATAAATGCAGTCGGTATGTGCCAAGTCATGGCATTGTGGACTATCAGAAGCACAAGACATGACAGAGCAACTATGCAGAACGTCGTTCCTACCGGACCATTGTATTCTCCGAGCAGCAAATCGGTGGTGCTGACTTTCGGTATCGCTCCCTGGTTGATGGTATAAAGCGGAGACCTGAACAGTTCTACTTCAGGCTTCCATGCAAGCGGTACCTTGCTGAACACGGCGGGATATGAGAACACATCGTCATGATATGAGACCGCCGTAAAGGCAAAACCGAACGCTGCGGGATTGAACGGATAGGAACCGTATCCTCCGAACGCATGTTTGCCTATGAAAACAGTGATGCATGCACCCGTTATGAGCACGGTATAACTCACTGAAGCGGGAAGCAGCAGCGTGAATATCCACGCCATCGTTATGCTGGACAGATCCGACAGATCAAGTGTGTTCTTTCTCAACAGCGCATTTATGATGTCGCTGACCACCGCGACCGCCGCTGAGATCCCGAGCATCACAAGTACTCTCCACCCATATACATAGGTAGACAATGCTATGATGGGAACCATCGTTATCAGATAGTCCCTGAACGGTCTGAACGACGGATGCAGATCCGCGGGATCCAGTTTGATTCTCATCTGTGTTTATTTTACGGAAGCTTTTCCCGCTGCCTCTCTGATTGCAGCGATAGCTTCTCCCCTATCCTTTTTATTGAAGACCGCAGAACCGGCCACGTAGACGTCAGCTCCGGCTTCAGCTACAAAGCCTACTGTACCGACATCTATCCCGCCATCCACCTGGATGAGAAGATCTTTTCTTCCGATCCCGTCGGCTTCTTTTCTGATCTTCTTGATCTTCGGACACATGTCGGCCATGAACTTCTGTCCGCCGAACCCGGGCTCGACCGTCATCACGAGGACCAGGTCCAGATCCTTCAGGTACGGGAACACTGCCTCCGCGGGGGTCGCAGGCTTCAGAGCCACTCCGGCGAGGATACCTTTCGCGTGGATCGCCTCAATGGTTTCTGCGGTATCGCTCTGCGATTCGATGTGGAAAGATATGTGATCTGCCCCTGCACCGGCAAAATCATCCACATACTTCGCCGGATCGGTGATCATCAGATGTACATCGTAGAACGCATCGACTTTTTTGCTCAGGCTCTTAAGCACCGGTATGCCGATAGAGATATTCGGAACGAAAACTCCGTCCATGACATCGTAATGTATCCAGTCGGCGCCGCCAGCGATAACATCGCGGCACTCGTCACCGAGCGCGGAAAAATCCGCTGAAAGGACAGATGGACATATCCTGCTCATTTTATTCTTCCTCCGAAAAGGCAATTAATCATCAACATCTATTATACAACAAAAGTGCCGGAACAAGACCTGACGCCTGTCAGCGACCGTTCCGGCCTGTTCTCTATCTCTTATTTCCCCACGGCAGTCTCGGAGAGTGTCCCTCAGAAGCAGACTTTTTGGGCCATAACGACCTTGTCTTTCCTTTTTCGGTTTTGGCAGTCCTGGCGATCTTCTCCTTTGATGAAGGAGCTGTCTGAAGCGTAACCGTGAACCTGGTATAACTCTCACCGTCACTGTCTACTTCCGCTGTTCCTCCCATTGCCGAGGTGAGCATCTTGACTATGTACAGACCGAGGCCTGTGCCTCCTTTGTCCAGTCCTCTGGACTTGTCGGTCTTGTAGAACCTTTCAAAGATCCTGGCCTGTTCCTCCTCAGAGATGCCCTGTCCGGTGTTCCTCACCGCGATCACGGTCTTTCCGTTCTCTTCTGTCACCGAAACGTTGATCTCCCCGCCGACAGGAGTGTATTTAACCGCGTTGTCGATAAGGTTGTAGATGACCTGGTGGAGCATATCCTTGTCGGCTCTGACTTCACGGTTCTCCGGGTTGAGGTCCGGTATGTATATCTTCTTTTCTTCTATCCTCTGCTCCAGATTGAACATGATGTTTAGGATCAGGTCCCAGGCATCGACATTGGTGAGCTCGACGCTCTGGTTGCTCTCCTCAAGGCGCATCACGCTCAGCAGCGAGGACGTAAGTCTTGACAGGCGCTTGATCTCTTCCGAGACTACTTCAAGGTAGTGCTTCTGCTCGCTTTTGGGTATGGTGCCGTCCAGTATTCCGTCTATGTATCCTCCGATCGTAGTCATCGGTGTGCGCAGATCGTGCGACACGTTCGCTATGAAGCTCCTTCTGTTGGTCTCGAACTCATCCAGCGACTCCGCCATCCTGTTGAATGATCTGGCGAGCATCGCGATCTCATCATTCCCCTCGACCTCGATCCTTGCGGAGAAATCTCCTTTTCCGAAGCTCTCGGCAGCCCTGGACATGTCCTGAAGAGGACTTATGAGCTGCATGGTGGTCGTATAGATGACCACGAACGCTACCAGGAACATGATCCCCACCGAGAATGCGTATGTGGCCATCGTCTCGCCCAGATAGCTGAACAGCGGTCCCACCGACGTGAACAGGAAAAGATACCCCGTCTCGCCGCTTCCGGACCTGACAGGCACTCCGTACACATAGTTACCCTTGCTCAGGAACAGGCCGGAGATATACTCAGCCGAGAACGACCGTCCGCTTTTTCTGATAGTCCCTATCGATTTTCTGAAATCCTTAAGCGAAAACACCAGGCTCTCGTCGCTCTTGTACAGGATCTCCCCCTGCTCGTCGGTGACACAGACGATGGCAGGTTCGGCCTGACCGGCTGACTGAGTGAGCTCCGATTCCGACTGCAGTCTGGTCTGCGGATCCAGTACTCCGGAGGCAAGTTCTCCGTACCTCGAAGCAAGAGCAGACATGGTCTTTTCTTTCTCCGATGTGTAGTTGGCTCCGGAGATCGCAAGAAGAGTAAAACCAAGCAGCCCGGTGCAGGACAGAAGCGTCACCAGGAAGATGGTAAAGTACTTTTTAAAGAGGCCGTCCCTCACGGAGTCTTCACCTCAAACTTATATCCTACGCCCCAGACTGTCTTGAGGCTCCACTGATCCGAGACACCTTCCAGTTTCTCGCGGAGTCTCTTGACATGCACGTCGACTGTCCTGCTGTCTCCGAAATACTCGAAGCCCCAGACCTCATCGAGAAGCTGATCTCTTGTGTAGACTCTGTTGGGATTCTTTGCCAGATGATAGAGCAGTTCCAGCTCCTTGGGCGGGGTGTCGATAACCTTTCCGTCCACGCAAAGCTCGTACTTGACTATGTTCACCGTCAGTTTGTCATAGCGCACTTCGCCTTCCGTATCCGCAGTGGATGATCTTCTGAGGACAGCCTTGACTCTCGCCACGACCTCCTTTGTGTCGAAAGGCTTGACTATATAATCATCCGCTCCGAGATCCAGTCCCATGACCTTGTCGAAGGTCTCTCCCTTCGCAGTGAGCATGATGATGGGTACCTTGCTGAACTCCCTTACCTGCCTGCAGACCTCCCATCCGTCTATGACCGGCATCATGATGTCCAGCAGCACGAGGCTGGGCTGGTTCTGCCTGATGAGAGAGATGGCGTCCGAGCCATTATTGCAAATGGTCACATCGAAGTCTTCCTTCTCCAGATAAAGTCTGAGAAGTTCGCAGATGTTCTTCTCGTCATCGACGACCATGATATTGGGTCTTGCCATGATCAATTACCTCTTTTTTCTTTATGGCTTTGGCGAAAATATAACATACAAATAAAGATAAATTATGAAGAGACCGGCCGGAAAATCAGTTCCAGTCCACACTTCTGCCGAGCACTTCCGCGATCAGTTCCAGTCCCTGAGCGTCCTCCGCTGTGAACCTTTCAAAGGACGGGCTGTCTATATCTATGACCGCTACTACTTCCCCGTCTCTGCGCACCGGCACCACCACTTCGGAATTCGATGCGCTGTCGCATGCGATGTGCCCGGGGAACTTATGCACATCCGGCACCAGCTGCGTCGAATCCGAGGCCCACGACGTGCCGCATACTCCCTTGCCCTTCTCTATATGTATGCAGGCCAGTTTGCCCTGGAAGGGTCCCAAAACCAGTATGTCTCCCTTTACAAGATAGAAACCCGCCCAGTTTATATCCTCAAGCTGCTCCCACAGAAGAGCCGCGCAGTTGGACAAAACAGGCACAAAACTGCTGTCCTCCTCTATGAGCGACTCCAGCTGCTTCGCCATTATCGTGTAATCCGGTTTTCCCATTTTGACTCCTCACAAAGTATCGATCCTTGCCTCTATGAGCGGATCGTCCCAGAATATGACCGCGCCGTTCTCGGCCGCGATCTCGTCGGCGGCGGATCTCAACCCATCCATATAGAGAGCGTCTCTCTTTTTGGTTCGGCGTCCCTTTCCGCTGAACAGCAGTTTCTCGAAATAACGGTCATAGCTGATGCGGAAGTCTTCTTCATCCTCATGAAGGAAGAAGCTCACGCAGACCTTGTATTCGATATTCCCGTTATCCGAAGATGCATTCAGCACCACGGAAGCTCCTCGTCTCACATCTCCGCCGAAATCGGCAGCTGCCGCAAAATACTGCTTGTAGATATCTATGCTCTTCAAGACCATACCGCCTTTCTGTTTTTGCAGGCTCATCAGAATCTGTCTGTAATTAATTATAATAAACAAAAGATGATCCTTACAAACAGCAGGATTCGTCACGCTCGCCGTCCAAAAGATATAGAGTAGTAACATAATTAATGTTAAAATACACTTGTCAGAAAACTGTATCCGGCGTCTGCCGTTCCCGCTGAATCGGGTCTGCCCAAGGCTCCGGAAAATAATAAATTATCACGCGAGGTCGATCAATGAAGCTGGGCATAGTAGGGCTCCCTAACGTAGGAAAGAGCACCCTTTTCAATGCCATATCCAACGCAGGAGCGCAGGCAGCCAACTACCCGTTCTGCACCATAGAGCCGAACATCGGCACTGTGACTGTGCCGGACGACAGACTGGACTGGCTCGCCGAATACTACAGTCCCAAGAAATACACGCCTGCAACCATCGAGTTCGTCGACATAGCCGGTCTGGTCCGCGGTGCCTCCAAGGGAGAAGGCCTCGGAAACAAGTTCCTCGAGAACATACGCCAGTGCGACGCGATCATCCATGTAGTGAGGTGTTTTGACAGCACCGAGATCATTCATGTGGACGGTTCGGTGGATCCGGTGCGGGATATAGAGACGGTCAACTATGAGCTTCTCCTGTCGGACATCGAGATACTCGCCCGCCGCATAGAGAAGACCTCAAAGGCCGCCAAAGGCGACAGATCCCTCGCTTCCGAACTGGAATTCCTGAACCGGCTGAGCGATTACCTCAATGAAGGCAACAATGCGCGTTCCTTTGAAGTACAGGATTCAGACATGGAGCTCTTCAGCGATATACCTCTTCTGTCCGCAAAACCGGTCATCTATGCCGCCAATATCTCGGAGGATGATCTGATGGACGGCGCCGAGAACGCTTATGTGGATCAGGTCCGGGAATATGCCGCGAGGGACGGAAGCGGAGTCGTGGTGATCTGTGCAAAGACAGAGGAAGAGATCGCCGGCTTCGAGCCCGATGAGAAGAAGGCGTTCCTGGAAGATCTCGGAATCGAGCACAGCGGTCTGGAACAGCTGATCCAGGAAGGTTATTCGCTGCTTGGACTTATCAGTTTCCTCACCGGCGGCGCGGATGAAGTGAGAGCCTGGACCATAAAGAAGGGCACCAATGCGCCTCAGGCCGCCGGAAAGATACACAGCGATTTCGAGAGAGGGTTCATCAGGGCTGAGATAGTCCCCTTTGAGACTCTTAAGGAACTGGGCAGTATGCAGGCCTGCAGGGAAAAGGGCCTGATACGCAGTGAAGGCAAGGACTATGTCATGAAGGACGGCGATGTGACGCTGTTCCGCTTCAATGTATGAGGTATTGATATGAGACTGGGAGTTGTAGTTGCATTTGAAGCTGAGATCGGCCGCATCGGAGACCAGGGCGAGATCAAAACAGTTTGCGGAGTCAGATACGCGGAAGTTCCTCTCGGGAAGAATACCGCAGTCATCGCCCTCAGCGGCATTGGAAAAGTGAATGCAGGTGCCTGCGTGCAGGTGCTGGTGAGCGTCCTTAAGTGCGAGGCGATCCTCAATATAGGTCTGGCCGGCAACGCATGCGACCTGCCGCTCGGCGGTGCGGTGCTTGCGGACCGCGTAGTATATCACGATCTGTTCCCGGAGGACTTCATCTCACAGGATGCCCCCGGGACATCGGAATTCATTCCTGACAGCAGGATGCGCGAAGCAGCAAGGCAGATCCTCGAGGATATGGGGATCGAATACAGGAACGGAACCGTCGCATCAGGCGACCAGTTCATATCGGACAACACCCTAAAAGCCTCCATCATTCAGAAGACCGGCTGCTCCTGCGTCGAGATGGAAGGAGCAGCCATAGCTCACATTTCCCTCAAGAACGGCATCCCCTTCTGTCTCGTAAAGATCATATCCGACAATGCGGATGACGACGCCGGCGAGCAGTTCGACGAGACCGTCCTCATCTCCTCATACCTCGAGACTTCGGTCCCGTTCATCCGCAGATTTGCGGAAATCTTCTCATTCTGATCATTTTATAAGGAGCTGTATAAAAGTGAAACTTCTGGAAGATCGTATCAGAGCGGAAGGCAGGATACTTCCCGGCGACATCATCAAGGTAGACGGCTTTCTCAACCACAGAGTCGATGTTAGCCTGCTGCGCGAGTGCGCGAAGGAATTCGGGAGACTTTTTGACATAAGCAGGATCACCTGCGTAGTCACCATTGAAGCTTCCGGCATCCCCATCGCAACGGTCTGCGCCGAGGAGTTCGGAGTTCCGCTCATCTATGTCAAAAAAGCCAAGAGCGGCAACATCTCCGACGACGTCTATTCCAGAGAGATCATGTCATACACCTACGGCAAGCCCGTTACGCTGACTCTAAGCAAGCAGTGGCTCACCAAGGAAGATAGAGTCCTCGTCATAGACGATTTCATGGCGACCGGCCAGGCCCTGAACGGACTGATCGATATGCTGGATGAGATCGGAGCAGAACTGGTCGGAGTAGGGATCGCCATAGAGAAAGGATTCCAGCCCGGCGGAGCAGGTCTGCGGGCAAGAGGTATCAATGTTAAGAGCCTAGCGATAATAGACAGAGCTGATGAGAACGGTTTCGTCTTCCGTCCTCAGGAATAAATGAAGGAGAGAATAGAAATGTCTGGAAACGTACGTCCCGAATCAATGAAAAGGATCAATACCCCTGAACTGGCGGAAGCTTTTATCAATGAACAGGTAGAAGCTGTCAGGGAGCAGGTCGGAGATAAAAAGGTCCTCCTCGCTCTGTCAGGCGGAGTGGACTCATCGGTAGTCGCCGCGCTTCTGATCAGAGCGATCGGAAAGCAGCTCACCTGCGTTCACGTCAACCACGGACTTCTCCGAAAGGGCGAACCTGAGCAGGTCATTAGAGTCTTCAGAGATCAGATGGATGCCAACCTGATATATGTGGACGCGGTCGACAGGTTCCTCGACAAGCTCGCTGGAGTTTCCGATCCGGAAGAGAAGCGCAAGATAATCGGAAAAGAATTCATTGATGTTTTCGCCGAAGAGGCAAAGAAACTTGACGGCATCGAGTTCCTCGCGCAGGGCACGATCTATCCCGACATCCTTGAGAGCGACGGAGTCAAAGCCCACCACAACGTAGGAGGACTCCCTGAGGATCTAGATTTTGAACTTGTAGAACCGGTCAAGCTGCTCTATAAGGATGAGGTCAGGGTCGTAGGCAAAGCCCTCGGTCTTCCGGACAACATGGTCTACCGCCAGCCGTTCCCCGGTCCCGGTCTTGGAGTGCGCTGCGTAGGCGCCATCACAAGAGACAGACTTGAATCGCTCCGCGAGGCGGATGCCATCGTAAGAGAAGAAATAGGGAAACTGGATGAGACTCCGTGGCAGTATTTCGCCGTGATTCCCGATATGCAGTCGACCGGTATCAAGGACGGCAAGCGCTATATGGGCTGGGCTGTCGTCATCCGTGCCATCAACACCGTTGATGCAGTTACTGCCGAATCCGTCGTCCTTCCCTGGGAGACTCTGCGCACGATACGCGACAGAGTCATAGCAGAAGTACCCGGTGTGAACCGCGTGCTTTGGGACATGTCAGACAAGCCTGTTTCCACCATTGAGTGGGAATAATAGAAATTGGATCACAGGAGCCCGTAACCCTCACAGGATAAAGGGTTACGGGCTCCTTTCCGTATACTGTCATTGGTCCCCGCCTATCCGCAGACAAAAGCCTGATTCACATGTCAAACTCAGACATTTGAACCAGGCTTTTCCTTTACTTTGTTCGGATCGGTCTGTTTTTCTGAAGCATATGTCTTTCAGGAAGGACGATCCATACTTCAGAAACTATATACTTACAGCCGCCCTGTCAGACCGTATCCTTTATGAGAGATCACTTATTCTTCAAATGGGAACTTGTAGTCCAGACCCAGTTTGTCCCTCAGACCGATGAACTCCTTCTGGATGGCTTCGCCGACCGGCACTCCCTTGTCCTTTCTTTCCTGCCATGCCAGCCACTCTTTTTCTCCGGCAGTGTAGATGCGCTCCGCGCCTGGCGCTTTCTCGGACTCTCTCAGTCCTCTCAGGATGCCGCCGGCCGTCTTCTTGAAGGTGTCGAGGCCCATGAAGAACTCCGGATTGATAACAAAGAAGAAGTGTCCGAGGCGGTACATCTTGTTGGAGCCGTCGGGATTCTTTCCGCTCAGTTCCTTCATGAACGGGCCGCCTGCCAGTGCAGCGGAGAGGATCTCGACCACGGTGGTGAATCCGTATCCCTTGTATCCGCCCGTCTCCTCACCGAGTCCGCCTATGGACAGAAGCGCGCAGTTGCCCGCTCTCATCTCTCTGAGGATCTCTCCCGAATCGGTCATGGTGCCGCCGTCCTTTGTGACGACCAGTCCGGCAGGTGTGGGCTTTCCGCTGCGCTCGTAGAACTCGATCTTTCCGTTCTGGACGATCGAAGTAGCGCAGTCGAAGTTGAACGGGAACTCTTCATCCGTTGGCATTGTGAAGGTCAGCGGGTTCGTTCCCATCATGGGTTCCACGCCGAATGTCGGAGCAACGGACGGCCTTGCGTTGGTCCCGCTTATGCCGATCATTCCTTCCTTCTCAGCCATAGTGGTCCAGTATCCGGCTATGCCGTAGTGGGTGGAATTGTATATAGCGCCTCCGGCCATGCCGTAGACTTTGGCCTTCTCGATCAGTTTGTTCATCATATGATAACTGGCTACCATGCCCATCCCGTTGTTGGCATCCATTACCACTGTGGTGGGTGTCTCCTTGACTATATCCATCTTGGTGACGGGCAGCAGCGTGCCGTTCTCGATGCGGTCCAGGTAGATTGGTTTGAATCGGTTGCAGCCGTGGCTCTCGATTCCTCTCCTGTCGCTCTCCAGAAGCACATCGGCGCAGATCTTCGCGTCTTCTTCCGGCACTCCGTATTTCTTGAACACATCTATCATGAAGCTGTTTATCAGCTCCCACGGTATATAGGGTCTGGTCTCCATTGACAATATCCTCCCGAGTCATATCTCAGTTATTTTGTAAAAATGTACAATCATATTATAGGCTTCTCACATATTCCGGACAAGGTCAGCGGAAGGCCGGCCGCAGAGGTTCGCCATATGCTGCGGTTTTGTACTATTATTAGAAGAGATAACATCTGACAGGCGGCGCACCGGCCTCTCAGAGCAATACATTCCGGAAAGGTTAACAGAATGAGCAGTGTACTTAAGACTCTGGTCCTGTTAATAGCAAAGATGCATGACAAACTGTCTGATTTTCTGTACCTGCACTTCCCTTCGCTCAACGACAAATGGCTGCATTTCCTGGTCATGGGCGTCTTCGGAACTGCGCTGGCACTGATGACATACCCGCTGATAAAGTGGCTGGTGGACAGAAAGATGTACCTTGCCATAACCTGGATCTACTTTTTCTCCTTCATGTTCGTCTTTACTTTCGCAGTCGAGATAGGACAGAAGATCACCGGCACCGGAAACATGGAGTTCAGTGACATCACTTACGGTCTGGGCGGATTCCTGTCAATGTTCCTCCTCGCAGCCCTGATCATCAAACTGACTGAACTGCTGAGGAGACGCCGGCAGATGCCTGAACAGAAAGCCACAGATAATTCCCAGAAACCTCAATGAATATCGGTCTGAAAAGCTGACCACATTCATTGCTGCGGTTACTTGGACATACCGGTCCGGAAGGCCTATATTTTATATAGTGAAAAATAGATAGCATATCGTGCAAAAAACAGCCGCGGATGCCGGCAGGTATCCCGGCACAGTTGTTTTCTGCCGGTATCCGTGTTTCTCAACAGAAACGACAAGGAGGTTACTGCCATGCCCAGAAAAACCAAGATCTCACTGCACCCTTCTTATGTCAAGGGTGATATCTCTCCCCGGCTGTTCGGCGCATTCCTTGAGCCGATAGGCAATATGGTCATCGGTTCCATGTGGAAGCCGGATCATCCCACCGCTGACGACAAGGGATTCCGTCAGGATTTCATAGACGCTCTGACCGAAGCGGGACTGCCCAGCGTGCGTTTCGGCGGAAACTATGTCTCCGGCTGGCGCTGGAAAGACAGCGTCGGACCGCTTGATACGCGCAGGCCTCTGATAGACCGTTCACGTTCCAGCTTCATCCCCAAAGAAGTCGGAGTCGACGAATACCTGACCTGGATGGAGCGTGTCAACGCCGACATCATGTGGACCCTCAACCTCGGCACCGACGACATCGACGCCTCGATAGACTTCATAGACTACACCAATGTTGAGAGCGGGCTCGAATGGGCAGACAAACGCATCGAATTCGGCCGTGAGAAGCCCTACGGCATCAAGATATTCTATCTCGGCAACGAAATGGACGGGCCCTGGCAGGTCGCTTCCTGGGAGAAGGATCCGGTCGGTTACGGCGTTAAGGCGCGTGAGGTCTCAAAGGCTCTGAAGTATACGGACGGTTCCGTGGAGACCATAGCATGCGTATCGTCCTGCCCCTTCCTGACACATTATCCGGACTGGGACCGTCAGGTCCTGGAGCAGTGCTATGAAGTAGTGGACTACATATCTCTGCATCACTATCACTCTGCGCTTCCGGGCGACATCGGCGCTCTCATGGCAGGCGTAAAAGCGTATGAGAACTATATGGACACCGAGATAGCGCTGAGCGACTACATACGCACTATGCTGCGCACAGAGAAGACTATGTACATCTCGCTGGATGAGTACGGCAGTTCTTTCCGTCCGCAGAAAGGACATCCTCAGTACGGCATGAATGGCAATATGCCAATCAGTCAGTTCTTCAGCTTCCCGGACCGCGGTTTCACTTCTCAGGATCCCAATGTATGGCGCAGTTTCGGCCCCGACGGGCGCAGATCCGGCGAAATGGCGATGGCTCTTGCCAACGCCTCGACCATGCTGGCTATGATCCGGCGCGCCGACCGCGTCAAGATCGGCTGTGCGACCGGAGGTCTCGGCATGCTGTGCGCTACAGACAAGGACCATGTATGGAAAGCTGCTGCATACTATCCCATGACTGAGCTGATACGCTATGCAAAGGGCAAATCCATCCTTCCCGTAGTAGAGTGCGAGACATACGACGTTCCTTCTTACGCAGTAGACGATCAGAACCAGTACGCCGACTTCCACGATGTACCGTATGTGACCGCGGCTGCAGCTCTCAATGAAGATGCAGGCGAGTTCACTGTGTTCGTCGCAAACGGTGACTGGGAAGAGGAAGAGGAGCTCACGCTCGATGTCAAGGCATTCGAAGGCTACCGCTTCATCGAACACCTGACGATGTATTCGGATGATTTTGATGCCGCCAACACCTATGAAGACCCCGACGCCATCAGGCCGGTAATCTGCGAGGATACGAAGTGCGTTGACGGCACACTCACCGCTACTCTCAGAAAACTGTCCTGGAACATGTTCCGCTTTGAGAAAGCTTGACACCGCATGAAATCTTTGCCGCGGAAGGCATAAACAAAAGACCTGTTTCAGGTCCGTTCAGCGGACTCTGAAGCAGGTCTTGTTCGTTTTCAGTTCGTCAATTCAGGACATTTCCCGTCTCCGACAGAACTCTCCTGCAGAGCAGACGCTGCGGTCAGACCACGGATACGTTCTTTTCAAAATCGAACGTGTGAGGCTCCTTTGTTGCTTCGGGATATCCGACGGCGATCGCCACCTGATAACCATATCCCTCCGGGAAAGCGAGCTTCTTTGAATACTCTGCCTTCTTTTCTCCGTTGAGGACTGCTTCCATGCATCCGAGGATCACGCTGCCAAGTCCGAGAGCCTGAGCTGCGAGATGGATGTTCTCAACTGCGATGCCGGCATCCACCGGGCTCCACTTGAAGTTCTCATCCCCCGACAGGTAGATAGTCACGGGAGCATTATAGAAGAACGAATTCTGCGCATTGGGATTCAGATCGTTCTGGATCTCAGCCTGAACCGGATTGTCCTTCCCGACCACCGTGAAATGGATCTCCTGCCTGTTCGCTGCAGTAGGCGCCTTGAGTCCGGCTTCCACCAGCGTTCTGCACACATCTTCGGGCAGAGGCCTGTCGCTGTAGCTGCGGACGGAATTTCTGTTGTCGATTACTTTCAAAAAGTCACTCATATTCATATACCTCCTGCTTTTAATATACACTATGCGTCAAACCGATTCACACGGAGCATCTCTTCACCGGCTGTACCTCTCATTCCTCCCCTGCTGTCCGGTATAGAAAGATTTTTGTACAAACAGCTCTACAATTCACAATTTATTCTTGAGAATAAATGGTAAAAACTGATATATTTATTTGTATGTTATAAAGAAAAACGGAAGATCCGCAAGGACTTCCCAGCGATCCGCAAGAAGGAGTACGCAGAGGAACGTGTCCGGCATCCATCCGATCATGCGTTCCGTGCGTTCAGTTTAATGGAGATCAACAGATTACTTCGGCCGTTTAAGAACCGCCTGCTCAAGGAAGACCTGATCCGTTCCCTGATAGGATCCCTGAGTACCGCGTCGGTCCTCACTTTCATATTATCAGCTTTCTATCATTTCAAAATACAGGAACCCGACAGGAAATACCTGCTGCTCTGTTTTGCAGGCTCATTTCTGGCCGTGTTCCTTTTCCTGTTTTTTATAGTCTTTTATCCGTGGAGGAAGAGAGTCGCAAGAAGACTGGATTCGACCGGTCTCAAGGACAGGATCTCCACCATGATCGAATACCGTGACGATCCTTCCCCTGTAGCGCATGTGCAGAGGCGCAACGCTCAGTGGTACCTGAGGACCATGAATCCATCCAGGATCAGGCTCAACATCAGCCGCAAGCGCACTGCCGTCGCGGCTGCCTGCGTGCTGCTGATGACAGCTATGCTGCTGACCCCATATGACATCTTCGCCAGGATAAATCCCGAGATAGAAGCCCGGATGGCACTGGAAAAGAAGATCGCCGCACTGTCAGACAGACTCAGAACAGAGATCACTCTGGCGCAGTTCCCCGAGAGTGTGGAAACGCCTCTGCTGGGGACCGTCGATACAATGCAGGAGAATATGCTTGCTGGGGCCAACGACCTGCAGCGTGCCACCTCCGTCATCCTGGCGAAACAGGAAATGGAGAACGCCGTCAGCGAATACGTGTCACGCATAAAACTGGGTGATGCGTTCCAGAAATACAACGCAACACGGTCTCTAGGAGTCTCGCTCGCAGTAGGCGACAGCGGGATGATCGGAGATACGCTCACACAGACAGTTACTGACCTGTTGGAAGACGCCGAAAAGGTCTCCCCCCTGGCCTCCGATCTGCGCTCAGCACTTTCCTCATCGGGAGTCGATCCTTCCGACGCCCTTTATTCGTCCTTTGGCAGCATGGCGTCATACCTGGAAGATAACGTCGGTTCTCTGACCGAAGATGGACTGACATCCCTCTGTGATTCCGTGATCTCTGCCGTCAGCGCACAGACAGAGGTGGAGGAGAAATACAGCGCGATCGAGAAGACTCTCCAGGAGATCCAGGACAATCTCCTCGGCTTCTCACGTCCGGAAGATCCCGCAGAAGGAGTTGTCAACACTGACGACGGCGACGTGGTGGAAGTCGATGTCGGAGTCGATCTGCGTGACAGGGATGCCTTCGTCGGCGGAGGCGGCCGTGACTTCTTCAAGGGTATGGACGAGCCGATGTACGACCCGGAGCTTGGGGTCGTGACGTTCGGAAGCGTGTACGAACAGTATTACGAGAAGTACAAGGAAGCTCTCAAATCCGGTGTGATCCCGGAGGAGCTCAAGGAGATGGTGGATAAGTACTTCTACTGGCTCAACAACCTATGAGCCCTGTTCGGCAGAATCTGTAATTAATTATTAGATATACAGGAGAAAATGAGTTATGGTTCAGGCGCACGATGTTGAGTTGTTCGGAGAGAAGAGCCGCCAGGTCCTCGCTGAGATCGGCAAAGACATGATCGGTCAGGAGGATGTCGTGGAGGATACCGTCATCGCCATGGTGGCAGGCGGCAACGTACTTCTGGAAGGAGTCCCCGGTGTCGGAAAGACCAGACTGGTGCGTTCTCTGGGACGTGCTTTCGATCTTCCCTTCTCCAGGATCCAGTTCACCCCGGACCTGATGCCTGCGGACGTCACGGGAACAAACATCATAGAACAGGATGAGAACGGACAGAACAGACTGGTATTCCAGCGCGGGCCGATCTTCTCCAGCATCATACTGGCAGACGAGATCAACCGAGCGACCCCGAAGACGCAGTCTGCTCTGCTTGAGGCGATGCAGGAGCACACCGTCACAGCCGGAGGCAGCACATACAGGCTTGATGAGCCCTTCTTCGTGCTGGCAACCCAGAACCCCATCGAACAGGACGGTACCTATCCCCTGCCCGAGGCGCAGATGGACCGCTTCATGTTCAAGCTCCTCGTCAGTTTCCCCACAGCGGAGGAACTGTCCAAGATCGTCAACCTGACACAGGTGACCATGGATGAGCAGGCAAACCCCGTGCTCAACGCCAAGAGTCTTCTTGAGATGAGAGCGGTAGCCAAGGAGATCCCTGTCAGCAGTGAGATCCTCGACTACACGGTCAAGCTCGTTGAAGCTTCCCATCCCGAGAGAGACGACGCACCCGAATTCACAAAGCAGTATGTGAGATTCGGCGCAAGTCCCCGCGCCGCGCAGAACATGATAACCGCCGCCAAGGTCCGCGCTCTGATGGACGGACGCTACAATGTGTCCTTCGATGACATCGATGCTCTGGCATATCCGGTAATGAGACACCGCGTAAAGCCCAGTTTCCTCGCCATCACAGAGAAGATCGACGCCGATACCCTGGTTTATATGCTCCTGGAGGAGATCAACGGACGCAATGTGTCATCGGATCCCAAAGAGGTAGCGGTACCCAGAAAAAAGAGAAAAAGACTGTTCGGCTGATAAAGGCAGGAGCATCATCATATGAGAAAGATCATTGATGACGCCTTCATCTCCATGCTGGAGACCAGAGACCTCAACGTGCATTCGTCTCTCAACGGTCTCTTCGGGGGGAACAGGCGCACCGTGAAGCACGGAAGTTCAGCCGAATTCGCCGACTATCAGGAATATGTCCCCGGCGATGACCTGAGAAGGATAGACTGGAACCTCTATGCCAGATTTGAAAAACTGTATATAAAGCTGTTTGTGGACGAGCGGCAGCTCCACCACAGGATATATGTCGACTGTTCCGCTTCCATGGACTGGGGCGACCCGCACAAGGGCGAGACCGCCCTCAAGCTCGCGGCAGCTCTGGGATTCCTTGCAGTTCAGTCGATGGACCGCGTCAGCATCATTCTGATGCATGATGACAAATGCGATACTGTTGCAAGGACGGTCGTCGGCAAGGAACGCTTCTATGAGGCCGTCGACAAACTGAACGGCACCGAGTTCTACGGAAGTTCAGAGCTCGGCAAGGCTCTTTCCGCGGAAGAGGATGTGGGGAACGGTGACGGAATGTCCGTCATCATCTCCGATTTCCTGACCGAGAGCGAGTGGAAGAGCGGCGCCGAGTATCTCAGATACAACAACCGCGAAGTCTGTCTCCTGCAGGTCCTCTCACCGGAGGAGACGGATCCTCTTATGATGGGCAAAATGTGGCTGCTGGACAGCGAGGCCAGAGGCACGGATGACTACAGGAACAAGCGAATGGAGATCACCCGTGACACCCTCAAAGCCTATGCCCTCGCCCTTGACTACCATCAGAAGGAACTGAAACAGTTCTGCGACATGCGCGGCATACCTTTCGTGACCGTGCGCAGTGACGAACCGATCGAACAGATCCTGTTCATGAAATCTACCGAAGCAGGGATCATACTATGAGTTTTGAGAATCCAAAAGGGCTCTGGATGCTGCTGGGAATCCCCGTGCTCATTTTCATCCATCTGGTGAAATCGAAGCACGAGGATCAGCCTGTGTCCAGCACATACCTGTGGAAACTTGCCGAGAGATTCATGAAGCAGGTACTGCCCATGCAGCGTCTGAAGAGGTTCCTGGTGTTTCTTTTCCAGCTGCTCGCCGTGGCTGGCACCGCGCTGATAGTGGCTAAACCCGTGATATACAGTGGAAACAGCATAAAATACATCGCCGTGCTCGATGCCTCGGCCAGCATGCTCACCGCAGATGAAAAAGGCGAGACCAGATTCGACAGGGCTCTGGAAGAGGTGCGCAAACTTACCAAGAAGATAAACAACGGACACACGCTCAGCGTGATGTACGCATCCGATGATGTCTATTATCTCATCCAGGACTCCTCATCCATCAGCGATGTAGGTGTCATACTGGACAATGTGAGCTGTTCAAAAGGCGGATGCGACATCGACGCCGCCATCTCGCTGGCTCAGGAGACCGCCGACAGGTATCCCGATACTGAAGTTGTCCTGTTCACCGATGCCGAGTGCACCGACATGCACAACATCGATGTTGTGTACGTAGGGGACGATGTGTGGAACGCAGCTGTCCTTTCCCTCTCCGGTGAGGAGAAGAACGATCTTGTGGAATTCACCGGTTCCGTCATCAGCACGGGAGTCGATTCCATGCTCCCCGTCGGACTTGAAGTCGATGGACAGGTGCTGGATGTCCAGCTCGTGGAATGCACCGCGGACGTCCCCGCAGAAGTCAGGTTCTCACTGGATGCCAACAGATACGGAAACTACAGCAAAGCGCGCATCTTTCTCGACATAGAGGACGGGCTGAGGGATGACAACAGTTACTCCCTCTGCGTGGAGAATCCCTACCACTGGAAGATTATGCTCATAGGCGATAATCCCAGATTCCTGAGAAGCGCTCTGGAATCTGTGCCTCACGTCACGCTCAGGACCGAATACAAGGTACCGGCTGACCTGTCCGAGACCGGATTCCTTATGTTTATCTTTGACGGGATCTACCCGGAAGAATATCCCACCGACGCACCGGTGGTCATCTTCGGCGACGGGAACCTCCCGGAGGGGATCACAGCGTACGATCCGGTGGATGAACCTGCAAAAATTAAAAAATCGGAACAGAACGCCAGTCCTCTTCACAAGGACCTGGTCCTGGATTCCACATATATACGCCGCTATACGCCGATCAAGGGCAATGCCCTCTGGGACAGTGTCCTTCAGTGCGGAGAGGATACCGTTGCAGTCAGCAGGAAATCCTCCGACGGCACCGCCACCACAGTCTTCTCCTTTGACGTGCATGACACCAACCTGCCCCTGCAGAGCGACCTGTCGGTGCTTATGAGGAATGTGGTGAAATACTCACTGCCATGGATGCTTGAGGAGAACGACGCGTCTGTCGGAGAAGAACTCCGGATCAGTCTGGTTCCCTATGAGGACACCGCCTTCCTGATACTGCCTGACGGGACCAGGCAGGACCTGACCATGGAACAGGCGTCGACGGTGTTTACTCCGGCCGACATCGGCATCTACAGAGTCGCCGAGAAATCGGAAGAGAAGATGATATACAAGGATTTCTTCGTTCACATCCCCATATCAGAGAGCTCAGTGCAGAAACTGGACGGCATCACCGTTGACAGATCTGCGGGCGATATGTGGGGCAGAGACGATGAGACTGCGCCTAAGGCAGCAACAAAGCTGTCCGTATGGATCGCCGCGGGAGCGCTGCTGATTATACTTGCAGAATGGGGGTTGTCATGCCGTGAAGAACTTTGATGTGAACTTCCAGTACCCCCTGCGCCTGCTGGTGATCATTCCCGCGCTTGTGGCGATACTGATCCCGCTGCTGAGGATGCCGAAAAAGAGAAGGACCCTGAAGAAGCTGCCCGCTGTCCTGCATTCGGCAGTGGCCATTCTGCTGGCTCTCGCTATCGCCGGCATGCAGTTCTCCTCTGTGTCTTCCGACCAGTCGGTCATAGTCTTGGTGGACGAGTCGGAAAGTACCACGAAGATCAGAGAAGAACTGGATTCCACGGCGCAGCAGATAGTTGACAGCCTCGACAGCGATATTCCCGTCGCCGCCGTCTGTTTTTCGGATAAGCAGTACAGCCTGTTCGATTTCGATTCACAGGACCGCTCCATATGGACTGACAACTTCCTGCATTCGAATTCCACGAACATAGAAGGAGCCCTGGAACATGCCGCTTCCCTGTTCCCCCAGGACAGGGCAAAAAGGATAATACTGCTCTCCGACGGCAGGGAGACTGACGGCAATGCAGCCGGCGCAGTCCGTTTCCTCAGCAACCGGGGCATCAGGGTGGATGCCGTTCACCTGAACACAATGCTGGAAGGCAATGACATCCAGGTCGATTCCGTTAAGTGCCCCAGCGGCGCGCATGTGGGAGACGAGATATCCATCACAGCCACAGTGACCAGCACCTGCACCGCTCCGGTCACTTTGCGCCTGAATAAAAGCGCATATGCCATCAAGGAACTCCGCTCCTTCGTCACCGAGGGAGAGAACACATTCGAGTTCACGATGCCCATAGAGGAAGCCGGCAAACACACCTACAACATCACTGTCTCCGCAGGCGAACAGTACAACTCCAACAACCGCAATGACGTGGGTTACTGCTGCGTCAACGCGTCCAGTTCAATATCCATACTGGTCATAACAAACAAGGTTGAAGATGCAGCTCCCCTGAAGAGCGCCCTCTCCGACGAGTACACTGTGATAGCGGTAAACACCAGGGAGTGTCCCGCGACCATGGTCGAACTCTGCAACTATGACGCCATCATTATGCTGAACATAGATATGGCCACCCTGCCCGAGGGCTTCGACAAGATCCTCAGAGATTATGTTGAGGTTCAGGGCCGTTCACTGCTGCTGTGCGGCGGCGGTTCCACATTCATGTACGGAAACATGGTCGGCACCGAACTGGAAGCTGTCATGCCCGTGGATTTCACTGTGACCGAGCAGAGCAAGGGTGATTCCATCGCCGTCATGCTGCTTATGGACACATCGCTCAGTATGGCCGGAAGCTACATAACGATGGCCAAGGAAGGTGCGACCAAGGTCGTCGACGCCCTTTCATCAAAAGACTATATCGGTCTGATCTCATTCAACCAGTTCGCCGTAATGAACTTCCCTCTATCTCCCGCGACCGAGCTGCTCAAGCAGCAGATCGCCGAGAGCATATCAGGCATGGGCACCATGAACCAGACCATATTCACCAGGCCCCTGCAGATGGCATACAGCGAGCTGTACAACAGCGATGCTGCCGTAAGGATGGCTGTCATCCTGTCCGACGGCGGTCCTTCCGACAAGACATATACCGCCGTCGCGAAGCAGATGGCGGCCGATGGGATCACTGTCTCAGCCATTGGAATGGGGTTCCCGTCCACCATACTTGCAGCACTGGCTCAGGACGGATGCGGCCACTTCTCCTACGCTACCACCTCCGACGATCTGCCCGGCATCATTCTGGGAGAAGCGGAACAGCAGGCGATGAGTGCTGTGCACCTGGGCGAGAGCACACTGGTGATATCCCATGACAGCGACCTGACGGAAGGTCTGACCGATTATGATCTGCCTGCCATCAGAGGATATATGCCTACGGTCCTCAAGGAAGGAAAGACAGCCTGCATCACCACATCGGAAGGTGTACCGGTCTATGCCGTATGCGATTCCGGAAAGGGCAAGGCTGCCGTATTCACTTCCGACCTGTCGGACGGATGGTGCCAGGCCTGGTTCGCTTCCGAAGCCGGCAGGACCATGATCAACAGGATGATATCCACTACTCTCTCGACAGAACCTCACGGCTCCTCAATGACAGCCGACATCAGCCACAGAGGAAAGACCATATCGGCTGTGCTCCATACTGCGGGATCTGCTGTTCCGGTGACAGCTGAGATCCAGGTCTCCAATATCTTCGGCAGTCACACCCTGACGATGAATCCGGCGCAGAAAAACACGTTCAAGTGCGCCTTCATCGCGGACAGAGAAGGCGCATACGACGTCACTTTCGCGCTCAAGGATGCGGACGGAAATGTCCTGGATTACCTGAATTCCTTCTTCTCTGTGGATTATTCCGATGAGTACGATTCCTTCTCGTCAGACGGGAGGAACCTCATGGATCAGCTCGCTGCGGGAACAGGAGGAGTCGTGACCGATGATATTGATGTACTGGCGTCTGCCACAGCTTCCGATACGGTGGTGTATCGCGATCCTGTCATGATAATAGCCGCGGCATGCTGCGTGCTGACTCTGCTGGATATCGCGATAAGAAAGCTCCGTTGGGCCGATCTTCGCGGTCTGTTCAGCAGAAAGACCTGAAATTAATATTCATTAACATACAGAAACTCCGGCAGGGCTTTAATCCTGCCGGAGTTATCGTTTTTTATATCAGTTTTACTCAGTCCTTGCTTCCACGATGACCTTTCCCATGTTCCAGAGATGCGCTACCGCCTCCTCGGCCTTCTGCTTCTCCTCATCGCTGTGGAAGGAATGAAATGCAGTATGCGTTCCGCAGTGGCCGCACTGCACGTACACGCACCACCCGCCCTCTGTCTCTATGAACGCGCTGTCCTCATGGCAAATGGGGCATACCGTCAGTTCTACCATCTTGATCTCCAATCTGTAAGTTTGTTTCTGCGATAATTATTCCACATCCCGCCCCAGGATTCAATCCATGACCTCAACGAGGAACTCGCAGTACGGGTCTCCGTTGGCGCAGCACTTCTGTTCAGTTACTCTGCACTGTTTTCCCAGCGCTTCCGAGAACATCCCGGCCGCGACGCCCGCTTCGTATACACAGACCTTGTCATGTATATCAGGCAGTCCGTAGCAGTCAGCACACTCATAATGACGGTATACCGCGTGCTTCTCATCAGCCTCCACGATCTCCTCGAACGCATAGCTGATGCCCTCTGCGATAGGCTGATTGCTCTGCATGATCTGAGGAAGTGTCTTTCCCTTTATCATGTCGGAACAGATGTCTTTCCCTATCCCGTAACCTATCTCATATGCGATCTCCTTGAGTTCCGGGTGCAGTACGAAACTGAGAGTCTGTCTTTCCCTCATATACTGTATGGACATGACATCGCCGAGCCTCGGACGTATCTTCTCCCCCCTGGCAGATCGTTCATAGTCTTCAGCGAACGCGATCCTGAGCAGTTCTGCTCTTCTTTCCATCTCTTCGGGTTCCGGTCTGGGGCTGTCTTTATAAGGATTGATCATCTTTTGTCACCTGTCACGGAAGATGTTCTCAAAATCTGCTCTGGCATCCCCCATAACCTTCTCGATATCCAGCTTTCTGTATTCGCCGTTGTCATACAGTACCTCTCCGCCCGCTACTGTCATCACTATGTCGCGGGAGTTTCCGCTGTAGACGATCAGATTCACGATATCCGTGGGTATGTTCATGGCTGGAGAATCGGTCCTGAACACCACGAAATCGGCCCTCATGCCTTCCTCGAGCGATCCGCGGTCATCATATCCCAGAGCAAGAGCGGCGCCTTTCGTCGCGTGGTAAAGGGAAGTCCTGGCATCCATGACCAGAGGATCCCTCAGATATCCCTTGTGCACGAGTGCCGCGACACGCATCTCCTCCCACATGTCCTGGGTGTTGTTGCTGGCCGGTCCGTCGGTGGATATCGCGACCTTAAGTCCTCTCTCCAGCATTCTGGGCACAGGAGCCACTCCGCTCGCCAGCTTGAGGTTCGATATCGGATTATGGAGCACGGAAGCACCGTGCTTCTTTATTATGTCCATGTCGTTTTCGGTAACATATACGCAGTGTGCCAGGAGCATATGATTATCCATCATACCGAGACTTTCAAACAGTTCAACGGGCGTCTTACCGTGTCTTCCCACGCATTCATCGTGTTCCGACTTTGTCTCGCTGCAGTGGATATGGATCGGCTGACCGGTCTTTTTTGCGATCTCACCCCAGTACCTGAGATCCTCCGGCGTGCAGGTGTACTCCGCATGAGGAGCGATGGCGGTCCGTATGTCCTCATCATACCTGTAGCGCTCAGCAGTCTCCAAAGCGTTCTTCAGGACTTCGCCGACATGTTCGTTGCCGCTCATGAGGCAGGACGAGACGATGCCGGAAAGGCCTGCTTCCTTTAGGGCTCTGGCCACATATTCCCCATGATAATACATGTCATTCACGGTGGTGGTGCCGGTCCTTGTCAGCTCCGCGGCGGCAGCCAGTGCTCCGTGATACTCGGTATCCGGAGTCTGTCTCGTTTCCAGCGGGAATATCTTTTTCCAGAGCCAGTCCTGCAGGTTGAGATCGTCCGTGTAACCGCGGAAGAATATCATGGGCATGTGCGCATGTCCATTTACAAATCCGGGCATTATTACCTTGCCGGAACAGTCTACCGTCTCCGCTTCCGGGAAATCCCTGTGAGGTCCCACATAGGCTATCTTTTTCCCATCTACCGCGAGAGTGCCGTTGTGGATGACTTCGAAATCACTGTTTACCGTGACTATGATCGCATTCTGAAATACTTTCATATATCCCTCCTGATACCGGTCATATCCGGTGTTTATTCACCTTTCTGATAGTAGTGGACTCCCTCCATCGCAGGAGCCTCGGCGCCTTTCTTCGCAAAGAACAGCACGATTATCGTCACCGCATAGGGCAACATCTGCACAAGCTGTGACGGAATGGATACCGACTGGATCCTGAACTGCAGGCTCTGTGCTATGCCGTAGACCAGTCCGCAGACCGCTACCGGCACGGGTTTCCATCCTCCGAGTATTACCATGGACAGAGCGATGTATCCGCGGCCGGCGACCATGTCCTTGCTGAACATGTTTATATCTCCGATAGAAAGATACGCCCCTCCGATGCCTGCAAGAGCGCCGCTCACCATCATGGATATGTACTGGATCTTATATACGTTTATGCCCATTGATCCGGCCATGAACGGGTTATCTCCGACCACCCTAACCCTGAGCCCTGCCGGCGTCTTGTACAGGACGACCCATAGCAGCACTGTGCAAAGTATGAGGATGTAGAACAGCGGCGAGACGCTTCCGATCAGGTCCTTGATGATCGGGATCTTATTGATCACTGGAACGCTTACAACTCCAAGACCTTCTACAGTCGATGATTTGCCCCTTGTATTCCATATCATCTGCAGCAGCACCACAGTCATACCGCTGGCGAACATGTTGACCGCCACTCCGGTGATCATGTGTTCGCATTTGAACCCGATGGCAAAGACCGCCATAAGCAGCCCAGTGACTGCTCCGGCTGCCATGGCGAACAGGAGACCGACCCACGCCGAACCTGAGACATATGAACCGACGACCGAGAAGAATGCTCCGAACAGCATCATGCCCTCAAGTCCCATATTGACCACGCCTGCCCGCTCGGCGATCATTCCTGCAAGAGCCGCATACGCGATCGGTATGGTGACCCGGATCGCTCCGGCCAGAAGCTTAAGCAGAAAGTCCATTTCCCGTTCTCCTTTCATTCCTCGCTCTTATGATCTTTCTCGCAGCTCGGAAGATCCCCGGCGTAGAGACAAACAGTATGACAAGTCCCTCAAGGACCTCGATCAGTTCTCCGGGTATGCTGGTTGAGCGGTTCATCCCAGTAGCACCGTTCCTAAGCGCTCCGAACAGGAACGCCGATATGAAGGTCCCCAGAGGCTGACTGCGTCCCATGGTGGCGATTGCGATGCCGTCGAACCCATATCCCTGCGTCATTGTCGGGATGTAGTATCCCCAGTATCCCAGAACCTCACCTGCTCCGCCTATGCCGGCCAGTGCTCCGGACAGGAACATCGCCGCAAGTATGTACTTTTTTGCGTTGATCCCGGCTGTCTCAGCCGCGGAACTGTTGCTTCCCACCGCGCGCAGCTCATATCCGAACTTCGTATACCTGAGCATCAGCCAGATGAGCGCTGTCGCCGCTACCGCAAGGTATATTCCGGTGTAGAGTCTCGTATGAGGCACCATGGTCTTCATGGAAGCGGTTGGCTGGATGTCTTCTGTCCTGACGACATTTCCCTCAGCATGGAACGGGAAGGAAACGAGATAAGACACGACATACTGCGCGACATAGTTGAGCATGATGGTCAGTATGACCTCGTTGATCCCCAGAGCGTTCTTGAGCCATGCGGCTATCAGAGCCCAGAGGCCTCCCGCGATCGCACCCGCCAGCAGCGCCAGCGGCAGATGTATGAACTTTGGCAGTCCTGTGATGTACCTTCCGGCTATCGCAGCCGCAAATGATCCAACCAGCATCTGCCCTTCTATTCCTATATTGAATATACCGACCTTCACGGCCATGAGCATGGCAAGTCCCGAGAACACCAGCGGTATCATCGTTCCCAGTGTCTGGGAGAAGTAGTACTTGCTGCCGAACGCTCCCTTGAGCATGGCACCGTAGGCTTCCATCGGGGAATATCCGCATATGATGATCACGATCCCGCAGATTAGCAGCGCGAGGACCAGCGAAGCAGCTGATACGAGTATCTGACTGCGTTTGAAGAAATCTGCGATCTTACTCTTCATTTGCTTCCTCCCCCTTTCCCAGCATGTATGCTCCGAGCTCGGATTCCGTGAATCCAGATGCCGGCCTGCAGGCAGTTATCTTTCCTTCATATATGACAGCGATCCTGTCCGAAAGCTTGACCACCTCGTCAAGGTCGGCCGAGATCAGGATGACGGCGCCGCCGCTGTCTCTGACTGCCATGAGCTGCGAGTGTATGTACTCGATCGCGCCGATGTCCACGCCTCTGGTTGGCTGCGCCGCTACAAGGACGCCGTTGTGATGTTTGAGCGCGCGTCCAACGATCAGCTTCTGCTGGTTCCCTCCGGAGAGAGAACCTGTCGGCTGGTCTATGCCTTCCGTTCGGACGTCATAGTCTTCAATGGCCTTTTCGGCTTCCTTCCGGATCTGTTTCATTTTCAGTATCCCCTGCCCGGTCATGTACTGCGACAAGGTGTGGTATCCGAGGATCAGGTTCTCCCAGTTCGAGAAATTGCTGATATATCCTCTCAGAGCCCTGTCCTCCGGAATATGTCCGATGACTTTGAGCATTCCTGCCGCATCGGTCCGGGTGATATCTGTTCCGTCTTCCGTGATCTTTCCGGAATACCCTCTCTCGATGCCGGTGATCACTTCGATCAGTTCGGTCTGACCGTTGCCCTCAACTCCGGCGATGCCGAGGATCTCTCCGGAGCGGATCTCCAGCGAGACATGATCCAGAACGTTCTTTCCGTTCTTCTCAAGAACGATGTCCTCCAGGCTGATCCTGACAGGTCTTTCAGCGCGGAGGTCCTTTTTCTTTATTCCCAGATCCACGAATCTTCCCACCATGAGATCCGCGAGCCTCTGCTCGTCTACTTCGCTTATCGGAAGCCGTGTGATCTTCTTTCCCTTTCTTAAGATGGTGACCGAATCGGCTACCGCCATGGTCTCCTTGAGCTTGTGCGTGATGATGATGACGGTCTTTCCGTCAGCCTTGAGGCCTCTGAGCACAGTGAACAGGTCATCGACTTCCTGAGGCGTGAGCACCGCCGTGGGCTCATCCAGGATCAGTATATCGGCCTTATGATAGAGAGCCTTGAGTATCTCTACCCTCTGTCTGACGCCGACTGAGAGATCCCTTATCTTTGCTCTCGGATCGACCTTGAAATGATATCTGTCGGCCAGTTCACCGATCTGTCTGAATGCTTCCTCCAGATCGAGGAAAGGACCTTTTTTCGGTTCCTGTCCGAGAACTATGTTTTCTGTCACGGTGAGCGAGTCTACCAGCATGAAATGCTGATGGACCATCGATATACCGCTTTCTATGGCTACGCGGGGAGAAGTGATCCTTACTTCTTCGCCGTTGATCTTTATGATCCCTCTGTCCGCTCTGTACATACCGAAAAGGATGTTCATGAGTGTGGTCTTTCCGGCGCCGTTCTCTCCCAGCAGTGAGTGAATCTCGCCTTTCTCCACGTAGAAATCCACATTATCGTTGGCGGGCGTACCGTTGAATGTCTTGGTTATGCCCAGCATCTCGACTGCGTTCATATGTTTCCTCTGAAAACTCTTTTGTAGCAAAGCAGGTGCCTCTGCAGAGGCACCTGCTTAATTACTGATTAGAATTCGAATCCGACTTCTTCGTAGGTCATAGGAGCCTTGAGAGTACCGTTGATGATCTTTTCCTTCGCCTCATTGGCTGCATCAATGGCTTCCTGAGAAGGAGGACAATTGCTGCCTTCCACTGTGAACGTCATAGCGCCTTCCTTGAGGCCCTGTGCCTGATGGCCGCCCTTGAGCGTTCCATTGATGGCTTCTCCGATGCCCTTGTAAATAGTGACATCCATGAGACGCATACCGCTCACGAAGACATGATCCGGGCTGAGCAGGCACTGGTTCGTATCGATACCGACTATCTGGAAATCGCCTGTTTCTTCAGCTGCGGCAATGCATCCGAGTCCGGAGCCGCCGGCTGCCGGGAAGACGATGTCGCATCCTTCATCTCTGAGGGCAAGAGCAAGTTCCTTGCCGGTGGTGGTATCAGCGAATCCGCCGACCACCTTGACGCTGATGTCGATGTCAGGATTGACGGACCAGGCACCTGCCATGAATCCGGAAGCAAACATTCTCAGTGACGGGATGTCCAGAGCGAGGACGATACCCAGCTTGTTGGTCTTGGTCGTCATAGCAGCTATGATGCCAAGCAGATAGGTCTTTTCGTTGTCAAGATAAGTAACACTGGTGACGTTGTCACGGTCCGGTACTTCGCCGTCCACGAACAGGAACTTCTGATCGGGGAACTCAGCTGCGACCTTGCCCATAGCGTCGATGGCGTCGAAACCGCCGCCGACGATGAGGTCGTACTCTCCGGAAGCAGCGAGGTCTGTATAATGGCCTTCAAACTCTGCGACTTCCTTGGGCTCGATGAGCTGATAGCCGTCGATACCGTACATTGTGCATGCCTGATCGCATCCGGATTTGAGGATGTCGTTGAATGAGCCGTCTCCGAGGCCGCCAACACCGATGACCAGAGCAAATTTGAATTTCTTCTCGGCGGGTTCGGGTTCTTTTTCTCCGCCTTCTTCCTTCTTGCCGCCGCAGGCTGCGAGGCTGAGAGCCAGGACTGCGATAAGCAGAAGCGCCAGGAATTTGTTGATCTTTTTCATTCTTTGTCTCCTATTTATTTGAATCCCGTGGCCGGGATCGATTACTGTTTTATTCCTTGCCTGTGTTATGCTCGTTCAGATTGACATGGATCATATAGTCTTCTGCTTTTTCCGTGATCCTGGAAGGATCGATAGCAGCCATGGCCCTGATCATCACCCGCCCTGTCGTTGTCGCCGTATCCTCGTATATGTCATGGATCTCTTTCTCCCAGTCGGGATTGATCCCCTCAGCGTAGTTGCTGACCAGGTAGATGGAGGCATACAGAGCCCCTATGGCTCTCGCGAGAGCCGCTTCGGGCATCATAGTCTGTCCGCAGATATCGCAGTGCATGTCATACAGCATCCTGACTTCTGCAGGTGTTTCGAACCTCGGGCCTTCAGTAACAGCCATTATTCCGGTTCCGAACACTCTCGGGAAATCCTTCTTTGCTTCTTTGACAAGAATATCATGGAGATCCTTGCTCACGATATTTCTCATCCTGACTATGTCCTTGTTGAATTTCTCAAGATAAGAGATCCTCTTGGTCAGGTCTATGAGATCCATCGGCGCTATCATATCGCCTGGCTCCAGAAGTGGATTGATCCCGCCGCCGCTGCCGTCGGTGAGTATGTATTTTACACCGGCCTGCTGGAATACCCAAAACGCCCTCTCGCTCGGAGTATCATAAAACGGTGACTCATTAGCCCACCCGTGGAAGGGACAGAACAGAACTCTTCTCGATTTTCCGTCCGCTGTAACTGAAGCGTCCAGCTCGTACAGTTTCATGGGAACGGTAGTACCGTAAGGCGTCTCGAATTCCATTCCGGTCTGCAGTACGGTCAGTCCTTCAAAATGGATGTCCTCCGGAAACTCGCATCCCCATGTTCCGGAACCGCCTATGTGGCAGTAAAGTACCTGTGGAATCTCTTTACAGATCATTAGATGTATCCTTTCGTCAGTCTGATTTCTTATGGCCCAAAATAATTCAGTATAAGTATAGTGTTTCCGTTCTCCGTACGGCCATCAACCGGAAGAAAAAGCTGACTGCCGAAACAACTATTTGCTAAAAATGGATTTATCGTTCTCAATTTGATACAATTGTCTCAAATTGAGTTTTGAGGTGATACCATGTTAAAGCGTTCCGTACTCAGCGACGCAGCAGATCTGATCCAGAACGAACTGGATGCCTACTCCCAGCTCTCCGGTCTCTCCTTTGATGTCCTGGACGAGAATATGTACAGGATCGCAGGGACCGGGATATCGAACTATGTTCCGGGAGAAGCAGCACAGAACAACTTCTCTCTCGCGGAACATGCCAAGCGCATGAGACAGCCCATCATGATGCCGGACAGAGTAGATTCGCTCTGTTCAAGATGCGATTTCAGAGACAGCTGCGGTTATCTGGCTGAAGCAGCGTATCCTCTTTTTCTGGATAACAGGTGCGCAGGTATCGTCTGCGCCCATTGCAGCGACATGGAGACCCTGGAGAAGATAAGGTCTAACGAAAAATACTACCGGGATCTGGTGACCCAGCTGGCACAGATCGTTTCGGCGCTGGCCAGAGGCATTATCGACGGGATCAACGCGTCTTCTTACAGAGACGCCGTGACCGGTCTCGTCAGGCACAGCGATGCACCTCTAATCCTTATGCGGAACCGCAGGATATCGGATCTCAGCGAGTCCGCAGCTCCATATGTCCGCGCCGCCTCCGGAGGGAAGATAGACATCGGGACCGGTTCCCAGATCTCAGTCCTTCTCTCCCGAAACAGCAGGGACATCACCCTGAAAACGGCAGAAGGCACCGCAGATCTCACCGCTGAGTACAGGCTCCTGCCTGCAGATCTTCCCTTCTGCGACCGCCTGGAACTGATCCGGGCTGACAGGAACGTGATCCCCTCCAAGCCGGTCTTCCAGGACAGCATCAGCCAGGTCTCGATCGACTATCTGCAGGGCACCAGCGAAGGATTCGAAGCCTTCAAGCGCTCCGCGGTGAACATATACAATACCAGCCGGTTCATATTCCTGGAGGGCGAGCGGGGTCTCGGCAAGGAGACATGGGCGAGAGCCATACACAACTCCAGCGACCGCTCGTCGGAAGAGCTGATAATACTTGACTGCAATTCCTTTTTCGACCTCACCTTCGCAAACAATGTCTTCGACGAGGAAGAAGGTATGATCTCAAGACACCATATCACGATCTGCCTCAAGGAGGTATCCAAACTGTCGCCATGGCTGCAGCGCAAACTGGTTGAGACCGCGCCTGTCCTCAGCGCCAACGATATCAGGATCATAGCTACGTCCACCGACTCTGCCGAGGAACTGGTCCGGATGAACATCATGATCAACCGCTTCTACATGCTCTTCTATCCCGCTTTTCTCCGCGTACCTCCCATCAGGGAAAGACACGCCGACATGGAATTCTATATAAATGACTGCATAGAAAAGTACAAGGTCCTGGATAACCGCCGCATAAGGATCACCGACAGCGCCAAAGCGAAGCTGATGTCGTATACCTGGCCCGGAAACCTGATGCAGCTGGAGCACACTATGGGCTTTCTGATCAACAGCAGCACTACCGGTGTCATAACGGATGAGGATGTGGACGCAGTCCCCGACCTCACTGACGGCAGCACCGATCTGAATCTGAGGCAAAATGAAAAGAGCCTCATTAAAGAAGCTCTCCTAAAATATACCGGACCCAACGGGAAACTCGCCGCCGCCCAGGCTCTGGGGATCAGCAAGGCCACCCTTTACCGGAAGATAAAGGAATACGGCTTGGAATGATCCTGTTCAGTCGTTAAAGCCGCTGAACACCGGTATTCCCGTATAATCCAATGCCTCGACATCTCCTCTGAGCGCTCCCAGAGCGCCGTCGGCCAACGCCTCCATCTCAGCTTCACCCGGATATACATGTATCGGCGCGATCCATCCGCACCTGCGGCGTATCTGCGAGACTACACTGTCGTATCTCACCAGTCCGCCGGTCAGCAGTATAGCTTCCGCTTTGCCTTCCAGCACAGCGGCCATAGCTCCTATCTGCTTGCAGATCTGGTAAAGCATACCGTTCCATGCCCGCCCAGCCCCGGCATCCCCTTCTTCTATCCTTCTCAGCACCTGGTCCGCATCGTTGGTGCCCAGCAGGTCCGTGAGACCTCCTCCGGTGTTGCACATGTGCCAGAGCTTTTCCGGATCATCCAGCAATCCGGATCTCACCAGGTCTGCCACACCGGTACTGCCTATGCGGCTCGGTGTATACGGTCCGTCGCCTCCGGCTCCACTGTTGCAGTCGGTCATCCTTCCGTGCCTGTGGGCAGCGATGGTGATCCCTCCGTCTATGTGGGCGACTATGAGATCCATGTCTTCGTATCTCCGTCCCGTTTCGGAAGCATATCTCCTCGCGACCGCCTTCTGGTTCAGTGCATGGGATGAGAGCGAGCGGTACAGCCCCTTTATGCCGGTCATCCTGGCCATGTCGCTGTACTCATCCACGACGATGGGGTCACGGGTGAATAGCTGTCCGCCAAACCGCCTGCGGAACATCTCACCCAGCTGGACACCCAGCATGGAGGCGTGTTCCGCCCCTCCTGCTGCATTTCTGGTATCCTCTATCAGTTTCTCATCTACCCTGTATACGCCGCTTCTTACGGTGCAGGAGCTGCCTCCTCGGCATGCGATAGCGTCTATTCCCTCAAGATCTATGCCGTCCTCTTCCAGCGTCCTGCAGATGATGTCGTATCTGTAGTCCAGCTGGTCGTTCACGGATCCGAACCCTGCCAGCTCACCGGAATCGTGGAAGATCTTTTTCTCCCAGACATTCGAAGCATCCTCAAAGAGCGCTACCTTGGTCGATGTGGATCCGGGATTTATGACAAATATCCTGTACAAAACTGTTTCCTCACAACTGAATTCGTCAATATCAGCGGCGCTTTGGAACGCCGCCTTTAATTATACTCTGCTGGTCCGGTTTTTTTGCCTGTTTTCTTATGTAATTATATTCAATTCAGCGATTTACTGTGCTATAATCCTTTTGCAATAAATTCAGGAGGTGAAAAACTTGGAAAACAACGATCAAGGCGTTGGGCGAAGTAGTTCGAAGCTGATATACAAGAGTGCAGCAGTTCCGGTTTTTCACCAGACCGGGATCTGACCTGTACACCTGTTATACTGCCGAGAACGATGCCTGAAGAGCCCACGCGCCTTTCAGGTTTTTTATTTTGCCCCTCCCCTGATCCGCTGTCAAACGCGGAACCAGAAAAAACAGGAGGTGTAAAGAATTGGCATCAACTAACAGCAACAGCAGCAGAGACAAGAAGAAACAGAAAAAGAAATTCGACATAATCGCTGAAAAGCAGAAACTTGTCGAGGCGAACCTCAGGGTAGGCAGCCTGCTTCCCGTTGAGGAACTATATCAGAAGTACAACTCCTCCGATGAGGGACTGAGCATCGTCAACATCGAGGATCTTCTGGACGAATACGGCGAGAACCGCATCGATCTGGGCGACGAGAACACACTCTGGAAACAGCTCAGGGATGCGATCATCAACCCGTTCAACATCGTGCTTCTGGTAGTGGCGGTGATATCCTTCGTGACCGACGTCGTTCTTCCGGTCAAAAAGGATTACGCTACATTCATACTGATCATGAGCACCGTGATCATCTCGGCGATAATATCTTTCGTACAGTCGGCGCGCTCCGACTCCGCGGCGAAGAAGCTGAGAAACCTTATAACCAACAAGATAGAAGTCATAAGGGACGGCGTCCAGCAGACCGTAGAGGTCGAGGAGCTGGTACCCGGCGATCTTCTCAAACTGTCATCCGGAGACATGGTGCCCGCCGATGTGAGATTCTTCGAGACAAAGGACACATTCGTGGACCAGGCCTCCCTGACCGGAGAATCCAACCCCGTGGAGAAGTTCACCACGGCCAAAGGCATCGAGCCCATCACGGAGCTGCCCAACATAGGATTCCGCGGCACCAACATAGTATCCGGATCCGCAATGGCCCTGGTCCTGAGCACCGGAGACGACACATACTTCGGAAACATGGCGAAGTCCCTGGTCGCGGTCAATGAGAAGAACTCCTTCGAAAAGGGCATCGACGAGATCAGCAGACTGCTCATACGCTTCATGCTGGTCATGCTCCCGATAATCCTGGTAATAAATCTGTTCACCAAGGACAATCTGTGGGACTCAATCATCTTCGCCATCACCATCGCAGTCGGCATCACTCCGGAGATGCTTCCGGTCATCGTGACTACCACCATGGCAAAAGGTGCCGTTGAGATGTCCAAGCAGAAGACCATCGTAAAGCGGCTCAGTGCCATCCAGACATTCGGGCAGATGGATATCCTCTGCACCGACAAGACAGGCACCCTGACCGAGGACGAGATCGTTCTGGAGAAATACATGAACGTGAACGGCGAGGAGGATCAGAGGATCCTCAAACACGCCTTCCTTAACAGCTACTTCCAGACCGGACTCAAGAACCTGATCGACATCGCCATCATAAACCGCGCCGACAAGGAGAAGATGAACATCTTCAAGGAGAAATACGTCCGTGAGGACGAGATCCCCTTCGACTTCTCCAGAAGGCGCATGAGCGTAGTGTTAAAGGACGACGAAGGCAAACGGCAGCTGATCACCAAGGGCGCCGTGGACGAGGTCATGAGCTGCTGCTCATTCATCGATCTGGGTGATGAGGTCGTGGAGCTCACCGAAGAAAGAAGGAAGAAGGCATACGCCGTCTATGAGGAGAACAACCGCGGAGGACTCAGAGTCCTGGCGGTAGCTCAGAAGAACAATGTGCACGACATCTACACCTTTGGTGTGGCTGACGAGTCTGACATGGTCCTGCTGGGATTCGTAGGCTTCCTCGATCCTCCCAAGGAGAGCGCAACGGAAGCCATCGCAGCCCTCAGACGCCACGGCATCGAAACAGTCGTTCTCACCGGCGACAGCGAGGGAGTTGCGCTGCATGTCTGCAACAGGGTCGGAATAGAGGTCGGTGACATGCTAACCGGCCGCGAGGTAGAATCCTTCAACGACGAGAAGCTCAAGGAGCGCATGCAGAACTGCCACCTGTACGCCAAGCTCTCGCCGCTGCAGAAACAGCGTGTGGTCCGTCTCTATCAGGAGATGGGAAAGACCGTCGGGTATATGGGTGACGGCATCAACGATTCCGCAGCCCTTAAGCAGGCTGACGTCGGGATCTCCGTTGATACCGCTGTCGACATCGCAAAGGAGACCGCCGGGATCATTCTTCTGGAGAAGGATCTCAACGTCCTGGAGACCGGCGTCACCAACGGCAGGAAGACCTTCACCAACGTTCTTAAGTACATCAAGATGGCTACGAGCGGAAACTTCGGAAACATAATCTCCGTGATCATAGCTTCCATTTTCCTCCCGTTCCTGCCGATGCTTCCGATCCATATCCTCATACAGAACATCATGAACGACTTCGCCCAGCTGGGCATGCCGTTCGACAACGTGGACCCCGAGCTCATACAGAGCCCGAAGAACTGGGATACCAAGGGCATTAAGAACTATATGTTCATTTTCGGATCAATTTCCTCCCTGCTGGATATCCTCTGCTTCCTGGTCCTGTGGTTCGTCATGGGATTCAACAGCAATGCCCGGGCGCTCTCCTTCCAGACCGGATGGTTCGCCTTCGGCATCATATCCCAGACCCTCATCATCCATATGATGAGGACCAACAAGATCCCCTTCGTGACCAGTTTCTCCTCAAGAGAACTCATCTTCTCGACCTTCCTGGTCACGGCTGCAGTCCTGGTCATCACCTTCACGGGAGTGGCGAACATATTCTCCCTCTCACAGCTTCCAATCAGCTTCATGATGTGGATAGCTGTACTGCTGGTGATATATGCGGCAGCCATAATGATCTACAAGGCTCTGACAGTCAAGAAGGACGGCAGCATCCTCTGAACAGACTATTTACACAGAAACCGGACGCGGAGACTGCGTCCGGTTTTTTCTTTGTCTTTCACATAACTTCGTTTCATTGACATCCACCTCTGTTGATACTAATATTTATATTGAGCGAAAAGGGGCTTTTCATCACCCTGACGCCCGCAATAACAGTTATCATTGTATAAAACATACAGAAGGAGCATGTGAAATGGCAGAACTTGACCTTACCAAGTACGGGATCTACGGCACTACCGAGATCCTGCACAACCCTTCCTATGAAGTCCTCTTCGAGGAAGAGATGAAGCCCGAGCTTACAGGATATGAGAAAGGCCAGCTGACAGAGCTTGACGCTGTCAACGTTATGACCGGCATCTACACCGGACGCTCACCCAAAGACAAATTCATCGTTATGGATGAAAACTCCAAGGATACAGTCTGGTGGACCACACCCGAGTATCCCAACGACAACCACCCCGCATCCGAGGAGACCTGGGCAGCAGTCAAGAAGCTCGCGCAGGAAGAGCTCTCCAACAAGAGACTGTTCGTCGTCGATGCATTCTGCGGCGCCAACAAGGACACCAGAATGGCAGTCCGCTTCTTCATGGAAGTCGCTTGGCAGGCCCATTTCGTAGAGAACATGTTCATCAAGCCCTCGGCAGAGGAACTTGCGAACTTCGAGCCTGACTTCGTGGTATACACCGCTTCCCTCGCGAAGGTCGACAACTACAAGGAGCTCGGCCTCAACTCAGAGACAGCCATCGTCTTCAACATCACCAGCCGTGAGCAGGTCATCCTCAACACCTGGTACGGCGGCGAGATGAAGAAGGGCATGTTCTCCATGATGAACTACTATCTGCCTCTCAAGGGCATCGCCTCCATGCACTGCTCCGCCAACACCGATATGGAAGGCAAGAACACCGCCCTCTTCTTCGGACTTTCCGGAACCGGCAAGACCACCCTTTCCACCGACCCCAAGCGCCTGCTCA
>JAEEGL013517658.1_pt1 | contig 59860 bp, 87 predicted proteins | sample 9134231 | NCBI WGS metagenome assembly JAEEGL01 (sample SAMN16246548, study PRJNA631951) | gut metagenome | biome: gut microbiome; feature: rumen; material: fiber-attached | host: Bos | place: Iran: Karaj | collected 2018-10
AATCAGCATTTATCGGTTTGCGATAGAATCAACAAACCGCTTGTAATGGAGGAGTTTGGCTATCCTCGCGACGGTTTTAGTTTTGAGATTGGAACGCCTACCGTTGGACGCGACGGATATTATATATATGTTTTTTCGCTTGTTGCCGACAATGCTGAAACGGGCGGAAAATTTGCGGGGTGTAATTTTTGGGGCTGGGGCGGATTTGCGAAACCGCTTCACGAGCAATGGCAAGTTGGCGACCCTTACACCAACGACCCCGCACAAGAGGCTCAGGGTTTGAACTCTGTTTTCGTTTCCGACACTTCAACCCTCAACATCGTTAAATCGCAAATGGAAAGAATGAGTAAGGTGAAATAAAAGGTTGGACAATCCGCACCAACCTTTTTACACAAAATCATTAATCGGATAAAGCCTTGCTTTATAAGTATTCATCCCTTGTTTTAAGCCCGATGGCGTTTGCAAAAATTCCATCGGCTTATTGTCAAAATGTAAAACAATATAGTATGGCGAATGTTCAGGCGAAAAACCGTATTTTTCAAGATTTTCTTTTGTCCAAATTTGGAATGTGCCTTCTTTTTTCAATTGGAACATCTGACAATTTTCGCCGTTGGTGTGGAGCAAAACATATTTCATCCGCTCAAATCCGGGCGTTACCTGCAACGAACCTTTTGAATCTCCGGCGCGAAGATAACAAAGCCCTTTTTCAATCATCAATTCGCGCAATTCTTTGCGGGCGTGATTGACAAGGACGGTTGCACAATTTTCGGTTTTACGGATATTGTCTAATAGTTTTTGACGTTTTTCGCTGTCTTGCAATTCGTTACGTCGGGCAACGCTCAAATCATAAAAATCTTTTTCTTTTTCAATTCCAATATAGTTTCTGCCCAACAGATTTGCCGCAATGCCAGTGGTGCTACTTCCTGCAAAAGGGTCTAAAATAGTTTCGCCTTTGTCGGTGGATGCCAAAATGATACGATAAAGCAAGCGCAAAGGCTTTTGCGTGGGGTGCTTGCCGCAAGATTTTTCCCACTTGCCAACAGCAGGCAAACGCCAAACATCGGTCATCTGTTTGTCGCCGTTGAGGTGTTTCATTACCTCGTAATTGAATTTGTGAGGTACTTTTTCGGATTTCCGCGCCCAAATTATCAACTCCGTTGAAAAATTGAAATATCGACACGAAAGGTTTGGCGGCGGGTCGGTTTTCTGCCACGTAATGATATTTAGGATTTTGTAACCCAGTTCCTGCAAACAACGTTGAACCACAAAAATATTGTGATAAGTGCCGGAAATCCAAATTGTACCGTTGTCTTTGAGTTTCGGTCGGCAGAGTTCCAACCATTTATGATTGAAATTATAAATATGCTCAGGCGTTCCGCCTTTGTCCCAATCGCCTTTGTCAACGCAGACTTGTTTGCCGCTTTGAACCGAAATTCCTCCATTAGAGAGGAAATACGGTGGGTCGGCAAAGATTGTGTCGATGGAATTGTCGGGGATTTGCGGCAATACATCAACACAATCGGCGTGATGAAGGGTGAAAAATGGAACAAAATCGGTCATAAATTAAATTACATAATTTTGTAACGTCCTGATTTTACTAATTTTATGCTGTTATAATCATATTCATCAGTAAATTCGTACTGCCAAATATAAAACAAAATATCACTTTCAACAAAACGACGTTCAAAAAATAACGTATAAACTTTTTTGTGTGTATTTTCTTTCCATTGCCTAAAAGGATAATACAACTGTCTAATTATTGTATCTGTTGCAGATGAGTTTTTTGCTTCAACTAACACAATACAATCTCTTCCCTCATATCCGGCGTCTACTTCTGTTTGAACACTATTTACTTCTAACTTTGTTGTTCCTGTTTTGAAAGCGAATTTTGGTGTATATTTTCTTCCCCTAATAGTTAGTACCAAAGTAGGATCATTCATAAACGTTCTAATCAATGAATTTGCATATGCATAATCCAAATACTGCATTTCCGAATCGCCAACTTTTGAACTTGTTAGTTCAAAGTCCAGTTTACTGTTATAAATTTCTATTGGTGTTGTTATATCGGGAATATCCACATATCCTTCCCCCTTACAAATTGCGTATTGACCGTTTTTTATTGGCAAAATAAAAAGATTGTTTTCTTGGAAAATTTTTGGTCGCGATTGACGTGTATCTTGTTTGCAAAGAACACGAACTTCTTTTTCACTTGTGGTTTTGAAATCCTGACATGATTGTTTTATCTGTTCAGCACTTAACAAATAACAAGATTTAAAAAAATCATGTTCCAAAATCTTGTAATCGTTAAATATTTTTTGCCACGAATTATTACTTGCCATAATCTTATCTTTTTAAAAATTTGCCACTAACAATTCAGATATTTTTCCTCGTTTGTTACCTTTGGAATTAATTGCACGACTTGCATAAACTCTTTCGATTTTGAAATGCGAATACAAATTGTCGAAAAAGTTGTCGTTTGCATCAACGTTTTTCGGGTCGGAATTACTTGCAACAACTATTGCTTTGGTTTCTGATATTTCATCAATAAACTTTCCCAACTCAATTTGTTGAGCATCTGAAAAATTATTTTCGCTGTAAGAGGTAAATGCTGCCGTTTGAGTTAAAGGCCGATATGGTGGGTCAATATACACAAAAGTATCTTTGTCAATAAAATCTTTGCACAAAGAATAATCGCCAACAGTCATTTCAACATTTTGCAAAACCTCTGAACAAGCCCGCAAATTTTCTGTATCACAAAGCAAAGGATTCTTTGCATTATTAAACGGAACGTTAAACAAACCTTTTGAATTAACGCGATACAAGCCATTGAAACAGGTTTTATTTATGAAGATAAACAACGCTGCTTTTTCGAGATTTTCAACTTCGTTGCCATTTATTTTCAGAGAATTATAGTGTTCTCGCTTTGCAAAAAATAACGCTTTGCGGTCTTCTTCCGACAATTTTTTATATTGTTGTTGTAGTTCAGAGAGTATCGAAATAAGAGGCTCGCAGTTGTTTTTTATTTGACGATACGTGTTTATCAATTCGGCATTTATATCGTTAATTAACACCTCTTTCGGGTTAAAAGTAGACAAAACATCAAACAACACCGCACCGCCGCCCACAAACGGCTCGCAGTATTTCTCTATTCTTTCAGGATATTTGCGACGGATTTCGCTTAGTAACTGCGATTTGCCGCCCGCCCATTTTACAAAAGGTCTTGCGTTCATGCTTGTTTTTTTACGTTTCGCACTGCAAATATACTTCAAAAATTTATTACTGCCAAAGTGAATTTTGTACTAAATATAAAAAAAATGGGCAAACTTGCTCGCAGTGTGGCCGTAGTAATAGCCAAAAGAAAGACAAGCCGCCCAAAAGTTTTTATTATCTAGTTTCCTCGATATAAAAAAATATTAACCATAATAAGATTTCGGGTTTGTTGCGCCGAAAATCCAATGGCAAATATACGAAAATATTTTTAAAACAACGATAGGAAAATTGAAAAAAATAAAAGAATTGCAAATAATTATTTTTGACTTTGCGATTGAAACAAAGCATTCTATTATGGGCAAATTTTTGGACTATGGCAACTCGGATTTTCCAAGCGCATAATTCTCGTCGGCATCAATTGGAGCAAGCGCAAGGCAAAACACGATGTCAAGATTGATGTGATAGAATAATCAATTATTTTCCATAAACATCAACATGAATCTCTGAACAATCCTCTGAAATGTTGAAATAACCATCTTTGTCGTAGCCGTAAATTCCGTCTATTGTTATTAAAAAGAAATAATCAGAAAATCAAGTACTTATAACTTTCATCACCCAAAATAAGAACCGAAAATAAATCAAACCAAAAAAATACAATTATAATAAAATGGCTACAAACAGAATTAAAGAGCGATTGCTTAAAATGTACCATCTCGCCACTGACGGCGTGGATGGAGAGAAAGAAACGGCACAGCGTATGCTCGAAGCCAATCTTGCCAAGTACGGCTTGACGATGGACGACTTGATAGAGAGTAATGGCAATGAGGAAAAGAAAACATATTGGTTCACGGCAAAAGACAAGTACCAACGTATGCTTTTAGGTCAAATATACTGCGTATTCGTATGTAAGACCAAGCAATACTCTACATACACAAGAAAAGACCGCAAGTATGATGTTGGTTTGGAAATGACGAAAGTCGAAGCCACAGAACTTAATATGATTTACGACTTTTACTTGAACTTATGGAAGAAGGAACTCGAAAAACAAAAGGAGGTACTTCTTCACGCATTTATCAACAAGCATAACATCGCCTTGCAATCGGCGAACATCGAAGAAATGACTGACGAAGAAATCAGGATGGCAAGACGAGCAGCAAGAATGATGGACGACCTCGAAGATGCGTCGTTCAAAAAACAGTTAGGAAGTGGACAAAAAGAACTTAATTAGGAAAAGAAGAATAGCCTATGTATACAGTAAAAGAAATGTTACACGCAATCAATGTCCTTGACGAGGACATTGATATAAGCGTGGAGGACATCGGTAGTATTGCCGTTGTTGCACCGATTTGCTTGTCAGAAAATTGTATGAAGAGATTTGAAAAAGTCTTGGAAATGCAATTTGATGAAGAAAGTAAAACAATTATATCAGACAAATATAGCGCATTAGGAAATGCGTGGGATTTTCTGAACGCATTAGCGGGATATTGTTCTGAGTCGCAATTTGCAGAGTGGTTTGAAAATAACGCTAAAAAAGTATGAAAAAGATAATTTATTATTCAAAAGGACAAGAAAAAAATACTGAGATTCCTGATGCTGAATTTCAGTATTACGAACAATGTTTAGGCGGGAATTTTGACGGCATTAGTGAAACTACATTTGCCGTTTTGAGAGCGCAATATATGTTACAGAACTCGCCCGAAACCGTCAGGGAGTAGGGCTTAAAAAACTAAAATTATGTATACGTTAAGAGAAAAAGGCATTCAAAATATAACGTTTTATTTCGATAAGATAGATGACATACACGACTATCTTATTGCAAAGTTCAAAAGCGCATTAAAACAAGATATTGCGCTGATTGACGAAATGAAACAGCCTTATACAATATTGGAAGTTTTAAAACATTATCATAATATCTTTGAAACTCTGCAAATAGAGGTTTTAAGGTATTATGTTGATTGTGAAAACGGCATAGTATTGACAAACTACAATAAAAGTGTAACTGTAACTATTGATAGTAAATAATGAGAAAGTGGACGACCTCGAAGATGCGTCATTCAAAAACAGTTAGGAAGTGGTATGAGTAAGGTAATGTTTATATATATTGATTGCTACCGTAGGAAACAACGGAAGATAATTAATATAAATATGCCAGAGTTCAAAGAAAAGATAGTTCCGGGTTTCGATGGTAGTATTTCTATCAACGAACAAATAATGGAATATCTTGATGAACTTGACAAGTCTGATATTATGGCAAAATATGATATGTACGAAATAATAACATATTTCCCATACGAGAAAAAGAAAAGAATATCAGAAAAAGAATCATTCTTTAATTTTCTTAGCACTCTGAAAGCAGTATATAATCTCGACGAAAAAACAATGACAGATATTGTAGCCTATGCCTCTGCATCAAAAACGATATTTGGTTATAGGAAAAGCAACGAACAAAAGATTCAAGAAATTGCTGATAATCTTACGATATTTGCAAAAGTGCGAGATAATATGCTGAATACGATATTTGAGAAGTTTAGTCTTAATAGTTTGAAATCAAAAAATGAGCAAAAAAATAACGATTCATAATTTTGATGGCGGGAAAAAACAGTTAGACTATTCTAACGGTTTTCCAAACCACACTATAATCCAAGACTTTGTTGAAAATGAAAAAGAACAAAGTTTGTTGATAACATTATGTTCTCGAATGTTTATTGAGCCAAAATATTATTTCCTAAAAATGGGGGATAATCTATACTCAAAAGCAATCGGTGAAAGTTGTTGGTTAGAAGTTGTTATACCGAATTACCGCAACTTTGATTTTTCAGACGGAGTTACATTTTGTAAAATCGCAGATGCCCAAGCGGGTATTTATATACGAGAAATAAAAGATTTCGAGGAAATTCTTTCCCGTATTTACGGAAAAGAAGAAACCAAAGAGATGCTGCAAAAATTAATAATTTTCACGAAAAAAATAAAATTTAGAGAATATGCAGGATTTAACGTTATTTAATATACCCGAAACGCCGCCTGAGCCGCCTACGGCAACGTGCCGAACTTGCGCACATCGTCAGCGGTGGCAATGCGGCGGCAGCATAATACAATATTGTGCAGTTAGACGGTCTAACCGCACTTTTAACAAAAAATTAAAAATAAAAGTAACAAACGCGGCTTGTATGCAATACGAGCCAAAAAAACTGTAAAAAAAATGGAGAAAGAAGATATAATAACTCTGTTTGAATCAGGTCAAATATATTTAAGCAAAGGTTCTTTAATAAAGGACAAATACGATTGTTGGGTATATTTGAATGTGGTAAAACAATTCGCAGCAATATGTAAACCCGTAAGGGGAGAAGTCTTAGACTGTTCTCTGATAGGCGATACTCTGTGTTTTTCAGGCATTGAAGATGTTTTAGAACATTACGATATAGATGATAGTGAAATCGAAAATTTTGTATTATAATATGGCTGTAAACAAAGAATATTCAGTAAAAACGCTGCTACGTATAGCAGCAAAATACGGTTATACGCTAACTTTAATACCCTTTAAGGGGGATAAAGCGTATTTCAAAGCGGTACAAGGCGACCAAATTTCGCCGTTTGCCGCAGAAATTTACTCGTATAATGTACGTTTAGCATACGCTAAACGGTTATACGCAAATCTAATGGAAACTTTAAAAATAATCGAACAAAATGGATAATTATACACAAAGATTAAATGAGTTTTGTTACGCAGGTAACAAACATTTTGTAGACCCTGAAAGAGTTGCGGCGGTCGAAATTCTCGGTTTGGAAAAAGCCGAAGAATTATATAAAAAATATAATAATAATCTGCCGTGGAATATTCGTAACGACTTTGGACTATATTCCGTATGCACTTACTTGTTAGGCGAATAAAGTTGGGAACAATGGAAGAAACAGAAATCAGGGCGTTGAAAATCACGCCGTATCAAGTCAAAAAAATAACAAAACTTCTGCAAAAGGAAGTTTCAATCAATGATTTGTTAAAAGTATTTGAAACCGAGTGGGGGTTCGATATTTTTAAGGATTATAGAGAGCGGTTACTAACCGCTTGCTATCAGGTTGAGCGATATTATAAATGCTTTCAAGAGGCTGAAAATAAACTCTCGGAGTTGAAGAATGAACTCTCGGACTATAAAAAAACATTTACAAAAATAAAAGAAATATGCAGAAGTTTTACAGAAAAATAAACCCTAAAAGGGATAAAAAATGTCATTCGTACTCCATAGACGATAATCCGACATTTTGGAACCATCCTAAGAGTAAATTTTTCTTAAACGAAAAACTTGTCGGAGGTGATGTTGTGTTTCATCAATTTTACAAGAAAACTTATATATTTCTGTTTGTTGATGAAAACGAACCGTATTTCGCTAATACAAAAGGATATATTGGGGTAATCAACAATCCGCATTATTTGCGGAAAGCAACTGAAAGTGAAACAGAAACTTTCTTGGACTCTCTCTCAGAAAACGGTTTTTCTTACCGAAATAACCGTATTTACCAAAAAAATACGCCGATAGGCTATAAAACACCAACAATTTACTAATATGGATAATATCTTATTCTTTGACACCGAAACGACAGGTGTCATTTCCAAAAGAGTCCGTAGTGCGATTGAAGATGTGGCTATAATGCCGCATATTGTCCAACTCTCTTGGAGTTTTAATGACCACGAGGGAGATTTTATAATTCGCCCTGACGGTTGGACAATACCACAAGAAGCGGCGAATGTCCACAAAATCACTACGGAAAGAGCATTAAAAGAGGGCGTTCCGTATGTGGACGCTTTCAAAAAGTTTTGGGTAGATTTGCAAGCAGCGGATATTATATGCGCTCATAACGCACAATTTGATATACGTATGCTTATTGCTGACTATGTTCGCTTAACAAATAAAACACGTGCGCAAAAGTTTTCAGATTATATTTATGCAAAACAGTGCATAGATACAATGATGAAAACTATTGATTTTGTCGGGGCGTGTTTCCCTGACGGGACGGTCGGAAAATTCCCCCGTCTTGAAGAGTTATACTTTAAACTCTTTCAAGACACTTTCAACGCCCACAATTCAATGGACGATGTAAGGGCGTTGCGAAAATGTTTTTACAAACTTAAAAAAATCAATTTAATTTAATATGAATAGAAAAGAAATATTAAAAGCATCGGGAAAAATCCGATGTGTTGAATGTCCGAATGGCTCTGAATTGGATTGCAAAGCAATAGATATATGTACCTTTGCTTTTTACAAAGGCTACGAATCAGGAGAGAGGGCGATAAAGAAAAAAATGAAGAAAAATGATAATAACTCAACAAAATGACATACCTAAATCAGGGTGGTGTCTACAAAAGTGTTACGAATCCGACGGAAGCGGAGAATGTGAATTATGCGGGAAAAAACATCTCCGTTGGTTATATAAGGTCGTTCACGATAAACACGACCCTATAATTGTTGGAAGTACTTGCGTAATAAATATTACGTCATCAGCGGAAGAATATGCTAAATTGTTGGCTGATATGAACAACGCAAGAAAAAAAGCAATTCAACGCCGCAATTTTATATTTTCAAAAAAATGGATAAAATCGGGTAGGTTGTTATACCGAGATTTTAGGTCTGTAATATATAGCGATGTTAAGTACCGTATAAATATATGGTGCAATAACAAAAATAATTATCAATTACAAATTAAATGTTATAATTTGTATCTTGATACAGATAAAAATCGTCAGCAAAGACGAAAAATTTTTACAGATTTAAATGAAATTAAAGGTGTCGCCTTTGATTTTATCACATCAGGTAAAATTGAACAATTTTTTAATATTTAATGTTATGAACGATTTTGATAAAAATAATGTTCGGCGGCTTGCTCGCAATTTTGCAAACCATATCAACAAAAACCTACTTCCTAACGAAGAAGAAGATTTGAAAGTTGCGGCAATGAAACAAATTGCAGAAGCGTATCATTTACGGATAATCGAAATTATCAGTATTTTTGAAGATGAATACTTACGTACCCGACATTTTTCTAAAAAAGCGTGAATTATTCACGCTTTTTTATTACTTGTGTATCCTTAGAATCATTCCTCGTTTTCTTCGTTTCCTAAACTCGGCTCAAACATAACAAATTTTTTCAGGTCGTTAAACCTGTTTTTTATTGTTTGCGCAGTGCCTTGCTTCGGGAATGAGATTGTGATGTCGCCGTCATATTCCTTGTTTTGCGAACCTCGTGTTTTACCGTCTTTTGTCTGCCTTGAAATCGCAATTAAAGCAGTGTTCGGGTGCGTTTCGTGAAATTTCCACAATTCGCCAAACTCCATACCCGCATTTTGGCTCGAATCTATAAACACGAATTTATAACCGCCCTGAGCAACAATAGCATTAATATCCTGCGGAGATTTGGCGGTAAAATTGATGTCAAAAAGCGACAATTTGTCGCCGATAAATTCAAGTTTGCGGCGTATTCTTGCAGCGTTTTCTTCGTTTGTAAAGTAAATCGTTTTGCCGAAGTTTGTTGCAAGGTAATTTGCAAATTTAAGGGCGAATGTTGATTTACCAAATCCGGGCTGTGCCGATAAAATCATATAAAAATTCTTTTCAGGTCTGCCCAAAAAGTCTAACCATTCACCCGTAAAATCAAGTGCATTGTCGGTTGTTTTCATAACCTCGTATGAGGTCATTGTGCCGCCTAATCCACTGAAACTTATACGTGTTTTTTGTTTCGGCGTTGTTTCAGGTATCGGCAAAGCGCAGCCAAACAAATCAAAATCATCTTCTACCTCGCTTTCTTGACTTTGCGGGGCGAAGTTTTTTTTTTAAGACCGCTAAGCGATTTTTCTGACATATCAGGCTTTTTGACCGTTTTTGAAACCGTCCATTCTTTTGCGGCGGCTTGACATTTTGCCTTAAAATCAGCCCATTCAGGAAGTTGTACCCTATTTTGGTCTATCTTGTTGGCATAAGGCAATAACTTTGTCTGAATTTCCCTAATTAATTCTATGTTAGGTGTTTTTTTGCCAAGTTTCTTTGCAAAATTCGACTGAATTTGCAGCACAAATTTTCTAACGCTGTTTACGGTTTTATCCTTTCCGCACATTCTCGCAAAAGTGCGGAGTGCGTTTTGCCACTGCGCTTCCTCACCAACTTTCGGTTTTGATGGCTTTTTCTCTTTGGTAGAAGTTTTTGACGATTTGCCCGATGAAGACTTGCCCGATGAAGATTTAACTTTACGTTTCGGTTTTTCCTCTTTTTGGGCTACTTTACGCTTTCCGCTTTTGCCTTTGGTAAATTTGTGTTTAAGGCTTTTTTTTTGAGGGGTTGCGTCTTTTACTTTTGCTAACTGACGGTTTACGTCCTTGATAAAAGGCTCATACATATCCGCCATTTCAGGGTCGGTAAAATCTTCGGGTAAAAACTCATTATAGGTGTCGTGAGTTTTGTCGTTAAGATATTGCTCTATCTCGTCCCATTTTTCAACAATGTTTGTATTAGATACTGTCATTTTGGTTTATATATTTAACGTTAAATAATTAATTTTCTGCTAATTGCAACTGCAATTTTAATTTAATTTTGAGTTTGCGCCTACGTTTTTCCTTGTCGGAATCGCCTTTCGTAGTGTCGGTTTTGCCTTTGATTTTTGTAATTAAATTTTTACAAGCATCTTCTTCGCTGCGCATTGTGCTGTCGAATGTTTTTTTGTAGAGGTCTACGGAATAACCGTATTGTTTTATCGTTTCGGTCATATCAATTTTTTCGGAAGATATGCCTTGCGGATTTGTAAAATTATCGGTTCTATCACCTATAATTTTTTGCATTTCGCGGTAAATTTCAGACGGTTTACTACCGTCTGAAAATGCCGCATTTTTAATAATGTCTAATTCTTTCTGTGTCATTTTAAGTAAAATTTTGGTGCGTAAAATTATTAATTATTTTTGATATTCACAAGGCTTAACTCCGCAATTAATAACGGATAAATTTGTGAACTTTTTTTGCTGTATTTGCTTACAAAATCCTGAACTGCTGCAAGTTTCGTTTTCGGAAACAACCAACCGTTACCTGTCGGAACTTTTGACGTATCGAACCGTGAGCCGAATTTGCCGCCTAAATGCTTAATTTCGTCTTTCAACGGTTTTGTGTCGCCCGTTAAAACTATTGCTTTGTCAGAATAATCAACAATTTGCAAATCTGCCGAACTAACGGCTACGGGTGCGGCTGCGGATTGTGATTGTTTTTTCGCTTTCGGCTGTTTCAATTCGCCACCACCGTCAATTATTTTAACAACTTCTTTTATATCATTAACAGAAAACTCTGAATGATGTTTTAAATAGTTTTGTTTGTATTTATCGCTTATTCCGACGTTTAAATAAAAACCGTTATAGGAATAATCGTACATACCGTCAGAATAATCAAAATTAAAACTATTGGCTATAAGTTCAATTTCGTAAAGTAAATTCTTTAATTCTGAACTATTTTCTTTGCAGGGTGAACTTATCAAGGTAATTCTCATTGAGTTGTAGTCTTTTTTTATTGAAAATTTAATTTCAGGATAAAAATATTTTAACAACTTAGTAATGATTTCCTTGTTTTTGTTCATTTCACGGCAACCAAAAATGCCTTCCCACCCTCTATTGTATAAGCCGCCGTCTTTATAAATAATAAAATCTTCTCTTTCAAGTGTTCCGTAAACGTGTTCATCAGTTGTTGCTCCTAAACCTTTTAAACCTTTTTTCAAAAGTTTCATTTCTGCCAACAATAGCGGGGAAACGCTTTTTGGAATAATATTATAATCTACTTCAAGCGGTTTCCAATTACCGTGCTTTAATGTATCATTATTCTTATCTCCAAAAATACGTTGTGCTTCTGACGGATATAATTCAACTTTAAAATTGTATTTTTCTAAAAGCATAAAAACATCGCCAAGTTTTCTGTATGTATCAAATTCCATACTCCAATGTTTTTTACCTTGTACTCGGTATTCATCAAAACCTCGTCCGTCCTCTGAAACATCTAACCAATCTTGATTGTTTTTAATACGTTTGAATGTGTCAGCATTATCACAATAAAGGATAAACTTATAAATATGTCCGTATGAATTTTCGTGAACGGCATTTGTGCATAGTTTTAATCCTCTTGTAAGGGAATATGTTTTCTTCTCGTCCTGATATACTGAATTTGTTATCATCGGCACAAATGTACTAATATCGTATGTAGACATAATAAGTTTTGTACCGCTATCAGTAGAATTTTTCGGGGTTAAAATTCCCTTTAAAATTTGTCCGTCGTGAGTTGTAAACGAAATCAATTTCGATTTTTCAGGAGCGTTACCATAGCCACGCAATAAATTACCAACGATTATTACACGTTGTTCACGGTCGGACGAAGAATCTTTTACGTATTCATTCCAACGTTCAAGAAATTGATTGTCAATATTGGTATTATAATCACTGCTACTAAAAATAGACAATCCTTTGATTGCATCTAAGGCTGTCAAATCCCTATCTACAAGTGTAAAATCTAATTCTTTTGTGTTGCTTGCAACTGCAAAAGTAATTTTTAAGTTACTCGGAGCAAATTTATTTTTTGTTTTGTTGCCAATTTCGACACCTAAACAAATTGCTTTCGTATTATTGTCAGAGTCTACCACACAGGCTCTACCTGCATAGAAAAATTCTATAAATCTTGCACGGTTTTTTATTACATTAAAGCGGTTTGTTCGACTTGTAATATTATTTTGAGTGTCAGCATCAATTTCTTGAAATTTCAAATCAATATCTTGCTGATTACCACCGTTTTTAACGATAATTTCTTTTGCACTTTTTTTACGGTCTTCGGCTCGTTGTAGCAAATCATCTACATTTTCTTTAATTACTTCGTCATAGTACGCTTTGTAATCCGCTGCTATTTGTTGCGCTAATTCTCTCGCATTTGTACCTTTCGTATAATTCTGAATTTCCATTGTGATATATTCCTGTGTATAAGGTTTTTGTAAAACTTTACAAGAATATACACCTTGATAGACGGCATCAGAAAAACACGAACTTCCTGCTAAGGTTGGTTGTAAGAGTTTTAAATCCCCAACAAGTCGGGCATCTAAATCTATTGCTTCCACCTCCAAATCGTACTCACCTTTCTTTTTTAATTCTTTAACCAAATCGGTATAACGGTCAAGAATTGTGTCGTAAAAGTCTTTTTGTTCCTCGCAAGTAAGGAGCGGAACCCAACCCGATATTTTTTTCAAAAAGTCTTTTTTAACACTATCATCTTCATCTCTTTTCTTGCTGTTTTTGTTGTTATCATCGTCATCATCTTTAATAGCCTTATTAAGTTTTAGATTTATTGCAGGATTTTCAACAAGATAATCGTATGCAAGCATATCACCGTACTTGTTAAAAAAGTCGGGAACGTCAATCACTGATTTAGATTGCTTTTGATTAGACGTAGTATTAGCGTCTAATGATTTCAGTTTTTTCTGCAACATCATCATTAAACGTTTTTCGGCAGGAATTGCAGACGAAATATAATCGTAACGTGGCGGCAAAGTCGGAATTTGACCTGTACGGTTGATACGTCCACGTTTTTGAACTTCCTTGTTAATATCAAGTTCTACCTGAGCAATAATCATTACACGAGGCTTAACTTCTTCGGGTTTTAAATTCGTGTTTTTGGTCGTGGCGTGTGCCGATGCACCCGTAGAGCCTGATTTGTTAATTATAAGTACGTCTGATTGATTGTTTTGGAATTTTGAAAAAGCAATATTCTTTTTTTCTTTTTTCCTTGAAACGATGTAGCCTGACGTACATTCAGGATTGGTAAATTCAATTTTTTTGCTACGTCCCGTAACTTCTGTAACGATATAATTTTCGCCTGTATCGGGATTAATAGCATTTTCAATTTTTTTTGTAATAAGGTCTAACGGTGATATACTGATATTAGATACTGCGTTAAGGATAGTTTCTCTAATCTCAAAAAACATATCTTGACCTTCTGCGGGTAACATATCAATAGGAATATCCGTTTTTTCGTGCAAATCACCCTCGCCGTCTTTCACGATAGTCAAAGTTTTTTGTAATGCTTTATCAAGCACAAGAGCAAAATCACAAGGAATTTCTTGCCCTTTTGTATCTTCATCTTCAAGTCCTGAAATAAACGCTTCCATTGTGGAGGATACGGCAATAACTACTTTCTTGCCCTCGTTCAACAATTTTATTGCGTGATTGGCTACGGCTTCGGCTTTGATTGCAAAAAGTAACTGATTAACAATATTGAATAATTTTGAAAACAACGGAGTATGTTGTACGCCTACTTTTTCGCTTGTTTTCTTGACTTGTGTGTTATTACCCGCTTCTTTGTCCATATCTTTGACAATAGGCATAACATAAGTTTGTTCAAATACGTTAATTTGATTAATAATTTCTGTTATGTAGTCGCACATATTGCAGTGTTCCGTTTTTAAGTCAGGAATACCTGCATCAGAATCCGAACCGTCAAGCGTAAAATAATTTACAACAACATTTGTAAAATCGCTTTCACGGTGTATCATTTGCCCCTCGGATACGATATTAGCCGAAATAATTTCTTGTAATGCTTCGTTACCTTTGCTTATAGCCTCTATAAGTTCAGTGTCTTTTAATCCCGTTTCCTGAATACAAGTGCGGTTTGCATATACAACCATATTTTGCGGTTGCTTTGCAAAAGTAGCCGACAAAAATAATGTATTTGCAGACTTTTTACAAAGTTCATTAAAGCACTTAAATTGATTAGAACCCGTTAATTGAACATTGGACGATGAATCCCACCAATTACTTAATTTTGCTTTTGAACCCGCAATATTGTGGCTTTCGTCAAAAATAAAAATTGCATTATCCGCTATTGCAGACAAAAATTCGTATTTAAGAAAATCATCTCCTTGCAATTCTTCACCTTTTTTATTGTATTTAAAGGCATTTTTAAGTTGTGTATATGCGCAAAGGATATAGTCATACCCTTTCGGCATTTTCATTGCATTATAGATTTTTTCTTTAACTTTTTTATCTTTAATCGGTTTATATACAGTTACGTTATTATCGTCTTCGTCTAATACGGTGATATTTGCTTTATCATCGCTATTGATAAAAAACGGTACAAGTTCACCGCAATTAATATCGCTGAGGTCGCGGTAAATATCAGTAAAAAGATTTGCGCCTTCTGTGCAGAAAATTGGTATATATCCTTGAACTACTGCGTAACGTATAATTGATGCTGCAATACGACCTTTACCTATACCCGTTTGGTCGCCAATAATAACAGACTGATTACGTGCTTCAAAGTTGTATACAATGAGCGCAACGGCATCTATTTGTTCGGCGAAAAGGTAATTTTTAATTTCTTCTCTTGACCATCTCAACCGTGAACAAACAAAATCAGTCGTATCACCTCCAACGGCAGCACGAAGTTTTTTCATTGCTTCGTGAGTTTCGTAGCCCATAGAATCAGGTGTATTCAAATGCTGTACCTTTGCGTGTTCGGATACGGGATAGTATGGCATACCCAAACCACTTAATAGTTGAATTTTCTTTAAATTATCGCTCCTTAAAACAAGAGTATCAGCGTTTTGCCAACCATACGGTAAAGTATTTCCGTCAGTTTTTATGTAATGAACGGCTTTTACGTTAAGACTTGCATCGGTGTCGGCTGTTGTGCAAAAACAAACACCGTTTTCGCCTTTTATGGTAAAAAATTGTTGTTGTATATCAATTAGTTTCATTTTTTGATTAATTTTAATTCAGTATTTAATAATTCGCTTTCTTGATTTTTTATGTGTTTTGAAATTCTATAAAAGAGTTCATCAAAACTATTAATTTGTCGGTCAAGTTGTTTATCGTAATTGTGCCAAACGTGCTTAGAATCGCTATTCCATTGTGTACGTCCGTCAATAAGGATTAACACAATAGGGAATGTTGTGCCTTGTTTTCGGTATAAATCTCCGCTGATATAGATAATATCTACGATATTGTATTGTCGGTGTAGATACGCAATAAAATCTCTGTATTGTCCAAATAGTTTAATACGTTGTTTTATAATCCGAATCCGTTTTTGCGGCAAGTTTACCACCGATTATAATTGCAGCCTTGCCGTCATTACGCATACAATCAAGTGAATTAATCGCTATTTTGTAGTCTAACCGTTCAAAAGTGTATTCTACATTATGATTGTCAATAACACCTTTACGAGTATAATATTCAGACTTTTTAAGGCTGCCAAATGGCGGATTCATTATTACACCGTCAAAATATCCATTTGGTTTCCACTCTGCTGCATTATTTTGCCTGATACCACTATGATTGTTATAAACAAAATTAAATTTTTTCAAGTTATTAACTCGAACTTCATCTAATTCATTTACTAATGTGCGTGTATGTGGCAATGCTATTGTGAGCATACCGTTCCCTGCGGTCGGTTCATAATACGTTTTAGGAAATTCATCGTTCTTGTCAGTTATATGAAATTCACTATTACCTTTAATAAATTCGCTCATTAGATACGCAATAGGGCACGGTGTTGAGTATTGCTGTAATGCTATTGCTTTGCCGTCTTTTGGTGTTATAATAGGTTGATTCTTGTATAACTCAACCAAATCTTTATAACATTTGAATAGTCCTAAAAACGGTAATACCTTATCATCAATTAAATTATAATCACGATAATATTGAAGGATTATTTCTCTTGCTTTTAAGACAATTTCAAATTCTTTGTCTTGCATTTGCACGTTTTTAGTCCCCGAAAGTTTTTCTGTTTTCGGATTAATGTAGTCGGGTTCGGCAATAGTTTTATCCCAATCACCTGTTTCTAACAAGTGAAGAATAGCCTTTGCTATGTTTTTTAATCGTTCTTCTGTCCAATATAAATATACGTACTCTTTTACTTTTACGCCTTTTTTCGCTTTAAAAGTATCCTTTTTAGTCCAATCTTTAAGCGTAACACCGTGATTAATCGGACGATTGCGTACGTCTTTATAATTTTCGGCATTGATATTATGTAAACCGATACGTAATGAGTATTGCGGAAGATTCAGGTAATAACTGATACTTTCTGCTTTTTCGGCAGTTTCTTGCATATCCGGAGATGGCTCTGCACCTATATTGTTTGATATAATATATGCAAATTCTTTTGCATCAGAAATATTCCAATTTTTAATAGTTTTTTTTAGGTCGTTTATTGATTTTTTTATATCTTTGTCGCCGAATAAGTCCCCAATTAGGTGAGGTTTACTTGATGATTGGCGATTATATAAGGGCGTGTAATCCCCTTGTGGTCGTTTATCGGAATGATAGGCGGTCGGGATTTGTTCAATCGTTATTGCAATAACGGATTTAAGCGGCACATCAGCCGCTTTTTTTATCCCTTGTAATCCATAGAGTTCGTGCCGTACAATTTTTGCGTCTTTATCGTCAAAAATTACATAACATTCTCCGTCAGTATGTCCGTAGTAATGCACACCGATAAAACCTACCGTATTAAGCGTTTTACTTGCTTTTTCAGGTGTTTTGAATATTTCAACAAAATAACGATAAATATCTTCTCCGTTCCAACTTTTTTTGATTTTGTTTGCTTGTGTCGGTGTTAAAACCGTGCTAATCATATCAAATTGTTGTTTATTCGGTGCTTTTTGCCACGGAAGATAATTTTTGCCGTCATAATCAGGAATTTCAACGTCGTAATGATGTCGTACACCAACCACTTTGATATGTTTCAACAAATAATTATAATCGTCTAAACGTTGTTTGTTGCTGTCAATCTCTTTTTTTGTAAATATAGACGGAGATGGAGTTTTGCTATTAACTAATGCTAAATTAGATATTTTAACATTAATTTCCTTAATAAGGCTTTCAATGTATTTTTTTACCTCTTTTTCTGTGCAGTCGTAAAGGTCGAAATGCGATGCAATATTCCCTGCTGTTAATGCAAGTTTATACTGCCTAATTTCGTCCCGTGTAGCACGTAAAGGTACGTTAGTTATCTGTCCGTATTTTATAAACGAACAATCAAATATTTCTTCTTTGAACCGAATGTTACGGTGATGAAGATTGCCGTATTTCCGTAAATCGTCTACGGCTACATATACGCCCCAACCGTACACTTGCGCACCCTCACCACTACCCATTTTGCGGTTATCGAAACCGAGTTTTTCACCCGTTACAGGGTCGGTAAATGTACCGTCAGTACGTAATAATAAATGCGGCGTGTTGTGATTAACCAACCGCCCTAATGAATTTTCTTTATATAATATCCCTTTCATTGCAGTATAAATAATTAAAGCCGTTGTAATGAAATATTACAACGTTTTACTGCAATTATTTTGGATATTCGGCACAAAGATATAATTTTTTTCTTTTAAAAAAAAATTATTTTTTTAAGTATTGATAAAATTCATATTTAGTCAAAAGCAGTTGTAATTCTTTCGTTAACAACGGCGAAACTTCTGTTTGTTGTTTTCTATCCCTAAATATGCTATATTTATATTTCAATTCTTTCAAAATATCATCATAATCGTTCCAAATATTAAACCAACAACTTGCTTCTCCGACCCAAATTGTAAAAGTAGGTTCAACATTATAATCATAATTAATACCTTTCAATAAGCCTTTATATTGCCATAACAAGTGGTTAGTATGAAATTCTATGCGCAAATAAGTATTAGGTTTTTCTGCATACGGAATAACTAATTGAACATAAATATCTCTTGCATTAATAGTTATTGTTTGTTTTTTCCCTTTATTATAATAATCTTCTAATTCTAAATCTTTTTTAAGACGTTTTACAAAGTTTTTCACGTCATCCAAAAAGGCTTGTGTGGCGGATTTAGATTCAGAATAATCATTTAAATAATCGTCCGTATCGTGGTCAGGGTAAAAAGGTTGTACAATACCTGAAAGACTATTATTATTGTTCAACAACTTTATTTCCTCTATCAGCAACGGACTAACCGCCTTTTCCAATTTGTCTTTATCTGAAAAAGGTATTTCGTTCCACGTTTGGGTTCGGTCGCCTAATTCTCGGACAATATAGTGGTCTTTTTTGATGTCTACGATTTGAAAAATTGTTTCTTCAAAACCTTTGTAATTGATAAGGTCGCCAATTTGGAAAATAAGGTCTTTAAAGTTTTGTTGAACCTCGCCTAAGCCTTTTTCTCCATATTTCAACGCCCTCAATCTCTGATAAAACACCTCTACAATACCCTCAATATCATCATTTTTGTAATCTTCGGGGATATGGCTGAGGATAAAGTTTCGTATGCCGTTTTTCTCAAAAGAATCGTCTTTAACAATACTTTCAAGTTGCTTATATAGGTTTTCGTAGAATGTTTGTTTTGTAGGTTCGGAAACGATAGAACCTAAATTATTAATTGTTTGATTGATATAGAAATTATCGTCAAAATCAAATAGATTTTGAGCGAAACAATCTATTACATAACATTTTTCATTGTTATAAACAACATTAGACGGTTTTAAGTCTGATATTACAAAACCATTTCTGTAATATGTTGTACTATTGGATTTTTTAAAGTTATCATCTAAAAAATATTTTTCAATTTGCTGTAATGTTGCAGGTTGACCTTTTATTGCTTTTTGTTTTAAGATTGTACAAAAATTATTATTTTCGTCCAATCCAAAACCTAATATTTCGTACTTGGTTTCAGGAAATAAAATATTATGGTTGGTTAATTCGTCAAAGAATTTTAATAAATCTTTGGGCTTAGAATTACCGTAATTGTCTTTTTCTGCAACTACGTTTTTTATCTTAAAAACATAATTTTCGTCTTTGGACAAATAGATTCGTGCCTCATTGCCTTTGCTATGATATGAACTTCCAAGTTGGCAAATATAATCTACTGCGCTATTATGCCAAACATTTCGATATTCTGCAAAGGCTTTAACTATTCTTGTTTCTCTTTCAAACTTGCTTGATACTCTCGCTCCGCTTGCTCGAAAAGACGTGCTTGTGCTTCGGCTTCCTCCCAAGATTTGAATGACACTTCGCCTGATTCTATCTGAGCCATTTTCTCCTCCAAATCTTTCTTGCGCCAATCGCTCATAACGTATGATTCCATCTTTGATTAATTTAGAAATTTTACATAATTCGTTGTACGCTTTTGCGTTCCAATCACTTGCAAATATAGCATTATTTAATGAAATACCAAAATAATATACGGGATTTTTTTTGTTATCGTCAAAATTTATTCCATCCAACTCCGTAACACTCCAATTATCAACACCTTTTAGTCCTTTTTCCTCCTCTACGATACCAACACGATAGCCTGCACGTGTTAATTTAGAGAGATATTCTTCTAAATAGTACCTACTAAATATCAACCCCAATTTAGTCGGCTTTACTTTTAGAATTTTACCTGCAATTTCTGCATCTTTTTCACATATACTACATAACTTTGATTGTTCATATTTGCTTGTCGCAAATATCAAAATTACGTCCTTGTATTTAGGTTTTTGTTTTAGTGAGTTATACTGCTTTACTATATTAGCAAATGTTTCTATGGTAATTTTCAACGGTGATTCTTCGTCAAGCAACTGCAATTCAAGTTTTTGAAGGGTGGTATCGTGTGCTTGCAACGAAACTAACCAATCGTATACTTTCAGAAAATCATCAGCACTATAAAAATCAAAAGTACTATACGTTTCTATTGCAGTTACATCAAGATTTTCTTTTATCCAATCTGCCAATGGGTCTAACCCGTACTTATTAATATCCAAAGATAAATGTAATTTTTTATTTATCAAATCTATTAATTTATCATCGTCAAAACTGATACCCATCGTATATTCCAAAGCACCACTGATATAGCAAAATACGTTCTTGGGTTGAAATTTTCCATCAATAGTGAAAGTATACTGTGAACTCTGCCAAGCAGGAGGATTATTAATTTCTTTGTAAAATCTCAATCTTGGATTGCTTTCAATAAATGTTTTTGCACCATTAATAGCGTTAATATCTGCTTCTAACGATTCCTTTAAACGAGTTATATTTACTTTATATTTATCTTTTGTTTCTTCGGGTAATGATTCTATCTTATTGAGCGTTAATTGTATTGTTGCAGCATTATAACAGCCGTTGTTACATAAATCTTCTATCGGTGTTTTAGGTTTACGAATATAAGTATCTTCTGACTTTTCAATCAAGGTATAATCAATACTTCCGTCTGATTGTAGAGTTTGCAAAGTGCGATATTTATAATTCAGAGGAAACGAATTATGTTCTATTGTGTCGAACAACTTTTTTTTATGTTCTAAATCCTTGCTCTTTAAAATACCATTGCCAAAGTCAGGGAAAATAAGTATATCTTCTTCCTTACCGGAAGAAAACCAATATTGCTGTATTAATTTATCGAATTGATTATTAGATATATCGGTGTTTCTATTTGCGGCTTTTTCTATACCCAATAATCCCTTTTTCGGGTCAAATTCTTTGCCCGATTCTCTTTCGTAATCATACAACACATTTGTTTTGTGTTTTTTATTGAAATCGTCAATAATTTGACGTGCTTCTTTGTCGCTGATTATACGGTTAATTTTAATAGCACCTGCAACGTACCAACCAATTAAATTGGCTTGTGATTTTACCTTATCTGCATTTGTTGCTTTGAGGTAATAACCGTTTTCAGGCATTTTTGTAGGTAAATCTTTATCGGGATTTTGTTGCGCTTCGGTATTATAGTCTATATCTGCGGATATTTCGCACTCAGTCCAAACAAACCTATCATCTCTCAAATCTTTATTCTTCCCTTTTCCGATTTGTCGCATTGTCGGCAAACTACCTGCGTGCCAACCCGCTCGCATAGAAAACAAACCAACAGCATTAGAGCCTGTTATCCCGACATTCCAATACTTTCGGTTTTCTCCAAATCTACGCTGTAATTTTGTTGTTTCTTCGATAAATATATAACGATACCCCTTTTTTGTTACTGCATCAACATCACTTTTGGACGGACTTTTTGAGCGTTTTTCAACTACATTCTTCCCGTCCATAAGATAATAAAAATTAGCGTCTAACTTTTTCAAAGTGTCAAAATCAGGCGCATCGGCATTGTACCAAACTCCGATTTTAACAGGTTCGGAGCGGTCTATAAAAAGTGGATATAGTTTACCACCGTCCAAACGCATAAGTTTGTAAACAATAATTGTTTTTTTAGGTGCTTTTTCGGTGCGAATACTACCTAAACCGTTTACTGAATAATCATCAAAGTTCTCGCCGTCAGACAAAATATTATTCAATGTGTCGCGTAATTTTCTCTCCATATTCTCTCAGTACATTACAATATTGTTCTGTTACTTCATCTCTTACCTTTAAAAAGTTGCCGCAGGCGTTTATAACAATGTTTTTAAGTTCATTATTATTCTTTTTGAGTTCGGCATTTTCACGTTTCAGCCTTGCAAACTCACGATTTTTGTCCTTTTTTTTGTTCATTTTCCCTCCCTATTACTTTACAATACTTATCAAGTGTTTTTTCTGTTACTGAATCCGTAGTACTAACAACGTAATTTATAATGTCTTCAATGGCATTATATTTCTTTTCCAATTCAGCGATTTTCTTTTTAAGTTCGGCGTTTTCATCTCTAAGCCTTGCTAACTCACGATTTTTCGGGTTCATTTTTTATTACTTTAATAAACTTTGATAACTCTATTATGTGAATAGGGGTCAATACAATCCAAACCACCTAAAATAACTTTATCATTCCTTTCAATATTTGTAGGAATAATAATACGACCGTTTTTGTGGTAGATACATAAGTCGTAAGTATCAGTTTTTTCGGACTTTATGGTTTCCTTTGTGCTTTTATAGTCTTTTTGTTTCATTTTTTCTTAATGTTGAATTTGTAAAATGCGATTCCGCCGCCGACCAATGCCAAACCGCCTAACGTCCACCATAACCAAGCGTAAGATTTTGAATTTTTCTTTGCAATTTCAATTTGTTGCTCTGATACTTCCACGCCGAACTTTGATTTCCAAAGTGTCTGCATTTTCTTACCGCCACGTTCAATTAACTTGTTACCGCTGTTAATCCTCGAATTGAGCGCAACCGCTCGGAGCATATTAATATCAGTTTTACCGCCCTGACGTTTGATTTCGTCATTGATTGCTGCGGCAAATTTTTGAAACCGCCCGCTGCCGTTCCAACACGCATAAAAGAAATGCAATGCAAGACAATCATCGTTTGTAACGATTGATGTATTGTCTTTCAGATATTTTTTTGACAATGTAACAAACTGATTATACATTATTTGAGTAGCCAACAGGCGTAACGTTTTTTCAAACGATTCTCCTTTTGCCATATAATAATGTTTCCATTTGTCCTGCGTTTTGTGTTGGTCAATCAAATCCCAAAAGGCTTTGCCCGCACCACTCACAAAAAGGTCTTTACCCGCTTTCCTATCCATTCCAAACATTGTTTCCCCGCTAATTCCCATAGCGGGTGTGTAATGCCAATCAGGATTATAATAACCGCCCTCAATATTATCAATCAGTATGTTAGCATACTTCTGAAATTTATCGGGAGCGGTGATTATTACAGGGGTAGCACCTACCATTAATGTCGTATTACCCAAGTATTTCATCATTTTGACGGTTTAAATACAAGTTTATTTTTTGTTCCGCTGTAATTTTTGCCGTGCAAACGAGATTTATATTTATATTTCTTCGTTCTGAACGAACCGAACCCCGAAATAGTAACACAACTATTGGTGTCGCTTGCGTACAACTTAATAAAATCAGTTACGGCATCAACCGCCTTTGTCGCCGTTGCCAACGGGCAGCCCGTAACCTCTCTTACATAACTTGCGATGTCTTTTTTGTTAAAGTTGTTTTTTCCGCCACGAATACCCGATAAACGGCTGCCACATTTGCGGCGGTTACTTCCTTTAACTCCTGATAAGTCTAATAAATCTTCCATAACTATTTCTTTTTAGAGGTTTTATTTGCTGTTTTCTTTGTCGTAGACCGTTTTTTTGAGGTCGCAGTTTTAGTTTTTGCTTCGGATTTAGCCTTTGTTTTAGCCTTAGCCGCACTCTTTCTCTTTTTCGGTGCTGCGGACTTAGTTGTTTTCAGAAAGTTGTCTGAAACGTAAAATTTAGGCGTAGTTTTACCCTCTTTCTTGACGGTCTTTTTTGAGGTGTTTTTCAACCCCGAAACCTTGTAAGTTCTTGCTTTCGTTTTGACACAACGAATTGAACCGACATTAGGAATTGTAATGTTGGCTTTCGGATTTGATTTCAATGTTGATTTAATAACGTCCCAATAGGCGTTTACAATTTCGGTTGCAGCCTTTTTTGTTGAGTTAGTCTTTTTGGAAACAGCATCAATGATTTCTGCTTTTGTAACATTCTTTTTGCCCTTTGGTGCAATAGAGCCGACTCCGTGAAATTGTCTGTACTTGTCGCGTGAAAATTCATCAGCGATTTCTTCGGCAACGTCCTCACCGAACTTTTTGGCGACAAAGTCGCCATATTCCCCCGACTTGTAGCCTTTTGCATACTGCGGATATACGGCTTGCACAAAACCGCTTTTATAAGCCCGCCAAAGGTCATTTTTTAATGATTTTGATATACTCATTTTGTTGTGTTTTAAAAAAATTAAAAATACATTTTCAAAACACAACTGCAATATTATACGACCCGACCGAGCCGTGATAGATTGGATATTCGCCGCAAATGTAATAAAGTTTTTTCGATAAAACAAACTTTTTTCCGTAAAAAGTTTGTTTATATCCAATAAATTTGTGGTGCGTCTGATTTTACAGAATTATCCCACACATACCAAGCAAACGGCATAATCGAACCGCCTAATTTTCTGTTATCGTTATTGTAACAATTTATCCTTGTTACAAACGGGAATAAATAAGTTGGCGGATTATCGTAAAAAAGTTTATCGTAGCGTGATTGACTTTCCAAAAATGCAAGTTTCAAGAACATCGCCACAATGCCTTTTTTCTTCGATACAAGGTCTAAGGAATGTAGTACAAAATCAACGGCTTGGTTAAAAGGCGGATTTGTAACAATGCAGTCGTAACCCGTTGGCATTTTTTTCTGTTTAAAGAAATCAACACCTTGTTTTCCGTAACCTCTTTTGTAAAGTTCAGTGCTGTAAACGGTATGCCCGTTTTTTTCAAGTTGTTCGGACAATGCTCCGTTACCGCAAGCACATTCCCAAACCTTTTTTGGTAAGGTGTAGACTTCTTCAAGTCTTTCAATAGCACCGTCCCCCGTTGAATAGAAATCTTCTTTTTGTCGTATACTTCCATAGCCCGAACTTGCACCTACAACACCGTGATTTGCAATTTGTTTGCTCCTTGTACTCATTTTTACAATTTTTGTTTTTGGTTATAAGCCACTACGGACTTCAATAATTCTGCATTTTCGGTCTGTGCGAGTGCTACCACGTCTTTATTAAGGCAATGACTATCCCAATACGGCGTATCCCTGAAAACGTATGTATGCGAGGGATTAACACGAGGGTCAAGCAAAAACAATTCCCTCAAATCCTCATAGTAAACACCGTGTTTTTCCGCAATTCTGAAAAATTGCGTACAGAACGACACTTTTGTCGCCAACCAACAATTTTCCATATACTTAACCAATTCCGCTGTCGTAGAATCGGTAATATGAAAGCGGTGTAAGGCAATGTAACAGACTTGTAAAATCTGCTGTACCCTGATACAATCCTCTTTTTCGCCGCCCAAAATCGTAAATGGGAATTTAAAACCCGTATTATTAATCGTAGAACCGTAGTATTCGGGAGAAAACACAATCGGCACATTAAATTCGTCCCTTAATTTTTTTGTTGTTTCAGGCAAAACGGTTGATTTTATGACTATAACGCCGTGAGCATTAAGCAACCTCTTATAATCTTTTATAACAGCCCTTACAGCCGATATATCGCAGGGATTTTCTTCACTCAAATACGGTGTGTTTACGCATACGAAAATCAAGTCGTACTTGTCGTGTTCTTTTCTCAAATACACCGTTTGAAATTTTGTGTCTGCAATATCGGGGTGTAATTTATTTATTTCTTCGTTTAAGTTCTTGCCGACTACACCATAGCCGACTATTAAAACATTTTTCATTTATTCTTTTCAGTTTTAAATTTTAAATCAATACCGTATTTATCAAGCACTTCCTTTACTTCGCTATCAGGTAAAGTATTGTCTTGAAAGAAATTATTCAACCACCTAACGGTGTTTTTTTGGATTGTCCCACGTTTTATTTTCCAAACGAACTCCTCAAAACTTTTGTAATAGTAGTGATGAAGTTGTGAAAATGCAGGTGTAACAAAAATCTTATCGTTTTTTTTACATTTGCTTTGATGTGGATATTGCTTGATAAGATTGTCTAATTTTGCAATACATTTTGTATAATTCCACCGATAAATTTTATCCGCGAAAAATCTATCTTTTAGCGATTTATCTTCATAAAACGCCTGATTGTTGCAACCGTGAATAAGCCCTCTAAATTCATAAACATCTCCATTGTTGGAGATTTCTTTAAGCAAATCCCCGTCAAACATTTCGTCTGTATCCACAAAGGTACAATATACGCTATCGTTTCGGTGAGAATTAAGGAAATGCTCATAACAATCAAGTTGTTTATGTTCCGTATCAGGGAAAATCTCTATCGTGCAGCGTTTTCGCAGTTCGGGATAATCCGACAAAAACTTCTTAACGCTGTTGTCGCTGTTGTTGTCGTATATAAAAAAATGTTCAATACCTGCGCGGGCATTTGTTGTAATGTGCTCGCGCAAATATTGATTTTCATTCTTTATTAACAAACATTCTGAAAGATAATGCATTATTGTACGGGTACGCCTATTAAATACCATTCATCAGATTCATTACTTGTAATAAATGCGGCTGCGCCTTTTGGCGGAATTGTAACCGTTTTATTAGTGCTGTAAGAATACTGCGTAGTAACATTATCAGAACCCGTATTAACAATAATTACAAGTGTATCTTCGGGAAGTGTGCTTTCAGGATAAGTGTATGCGTGATTAATAGTACCATTTCCACTTACTTTTAAAACTTTTACACTCGCAGCACCAATGATGCTATCAAAAATATCCGCAAAATCTTGTGCAGACAGGTATTTACCCGGTGCGAATTGCTCTTTTAATTCTTCAACTGTCTTTTTCATTTTTAAATTAATTAAATTAAATTTACTATTTTTGTTTGAAACTTTTTACGATGTTTACGACTGCGGAAATCGCCGACCCCGCGAGTAAAAACGTCAAAATCGGGTGTTCACTGCACCACGACCCCATATCGCCGAGAGAAGTTTCTCGTTTAAAATTTAACAAGTCATTCATTTTTGTTCCTTTTTAATTTCAAGTTTATCTTCGATACGTTCAAGTATCAAAGAAAATCGGTTTAATGCTTGCGCTGTTTCTTTTAGTGCCATTGCATTTTCCTTAGACGCGGTGGCATTTTCTTTGAGCGCAGCCGTTAATTCAACGTTTGACATTTGTAAATATGCGATATACTTTTCGTTTGTCGTAACCGCTTGTTTATCTCGTTCTCTTATATCCGCCAACATCTGCTTACCAAAGCACCATATTGCGAAAAAAAGAATTGCGCTTACGGCTACGGGATAGGCGAGCGACTGAAAAACATTCACAAATTCAGTAGTTTCCATAATCCCTCCGAAATTGAAAATTTAATGTTTTAAATATGACCAAATTTTTGTATCTTCGCTATACGGAGAGTCTACATCATTCAGCCAATTTATCGTTGCTTCTGTAACTACGATTGCCGCCAATGCCGTTATTATTCAGAATAGCCAACATCTCGGCGGGGTTGTTACGTGCGCTATTAAGCGCGTTCATTAATGCTGCTGAGGTCATAGCGTTGTCGCCTGACGATTTTTCGACAGCAATAATTTTAGGTGATTCTTCTGCCATTTTCCTAAATTTTTAATTGTTTGTAATTAAGTTAATTATACTATCGGAGAAAACATTATCGGCTTAAATTCGTTGTTCGTTGCGCACCGAAACATCAAATCAAAGTCGGGGTTTCCTCTAAAAGTTTTCGTTTTTCCGTTAACAGAGTATGAATAATCTTTGTTTTCTTCTACGTCCGTTAAGATTAATAAATCGTTTTCTTTCAACTGATTAGGCGTTATTAACTCCGTCAAATCGGTAATATTTGAGAGAGAGAGAATTTTGGGCGTGTTAGGATTTGGCTGAACATCTACACGTTGCCAAGTTCCTTTGCCTTGGAAAGAAACTTCTTCTATTGTCCTATACACTTTTATTTCTGAGTCTTCTGTTGTGAAATATTCGTCAGCGGTAAAAAATACCGCTGAGTATTCATAACCATCACGTTCAAAGTTAGGATACAAAGAGATATTATTATAATTCAGTCCACTCTTCCTGAACAAAAATTTCAGACCATTGTTATTCTCAAAAATATCAAATGTGTCTTTATGGTATAAGTATTCCCAACCTTTCTTTTTCCAAAAATGCTCATAGTTAGTATCATCAACAATAATAAAAAATTCTGCATTTTCTCTTACATCAATAACACGACGGACAGAGCATTGTTGTGTCCAATAATTAATATAATACAAATACACATCACCAACCTTGGGAACTGAAAATTTGTTTTCGTAAACCGTATCCTCGTGATATGGTGTATGCGAATTTTCGTTATCATATTGCTGAAAAGTAATGGTTTCACCTAATTTATAAAAAATTGGAGAATCAAGTATTTGTTTTTTTAATACATCATCTTGTATTATTACGTTTGAAGAAAACTCAACAGCACACGTACCGACAGGTATAATTTTATTGCCTGAATTTGATGATACTTTCTTGTAAAAAAACCAGTTTATCAATCCGTTTTCTTCGTCCGTTTCACCTTGATATTGCGCAACTTCGTTTTCTTCAAGTTCATCGTTGGCGGAGAAAAATTTTGTTACCTTTTGGCTGTTGGAAACCTTGTTTGAGCCACCCACAACCTCTTTCCATTCCGAATTTTCGTACTTGTAGAATTTGCCGTATTTGAACTTTTCAGTATCTTCACCCGTATACTGAATTAAATCGCCCTCTTTTGCTACAAAATTGGTAATATCAGACACTTGCGGGGTATATTTACCCGTTGTGGAAATAATATTTTTCTCAATCTTAATACCCTCACCTGCGGTATAAGTTGTGTTGTTATGTGATATAGGCTTCCACTCCAAGTTTTCAAATTTGTAGAATTTGCCGTATTTGAGCGTTTCGGTATCTTCGCCTGTGTAGAATATAACATCACCCTCTTTGGCTACGTAATCGGAGATATTAGATACTTGCGGCGTGTATTTGTCTGTAATCGAAATTACATTATTTTGAATTGTAATACCAAATCCTGCGGTATATTCTGCGCCGTCCCCTTTGTCGCCCTTGTCGCCTTTTAAGGCTGCAAGTTGTTCAGGCGTAAAATCTTCATACTTAAATGAATCGCCCTTGTCGCCTTTTTCGCCTTTTAAGGCTGCAAGTTGTTCAGGCGTAAAATCTTCGTACTTAAAAGAATCGCCTTTGTCGCCCTTTGCTCCGTCAGCACCTTTTTCGCCTTTTAGGGCTGCAAGTTGAGAGGACGTGAAATCAGAATATTTGAACGGGTCGCCTTTGTCGCCTTTTGCTCCGTCCGCCCCTCTTTCTCCCGTATCACCTTTGTCCCCCTTAGCACCTTTGAGTGTAGCAAGTTGTTCAGGCGTGAAATCTTCATACTTAAATGAATCGCCTTTGTCGCCTTTGTCGCCTTTTAAGGCTGCCATTTGTTCAGGTGTTAATTCAATATCCGTAACGGGTTGTGGAATCCAATTCGTGCCGTTAAACTTGTAAAATCGCCCGTTTTTTAACTGCATATTATCGTGAGTAGTATCCTGACCGGTATACTGAATAATATCACCCGTTGCAGGAATGTATGTTTCAATATTTTGTACTTGCGGAGCATAACTACCTGATATAGATATAGTATTGCCGTTGATAGTGATACCCTTTCCCGCAATAAATCTATTATACCTTACTCCTTGTGTCCACATCGTTCCGTCCGCGAACATTACGTAGTAATAAAAGTACTTGTCTTTGTCTGTCAACTGCTCAAATTGTTCCCACGAGTTTAGAAACAAGAATTTGATTTTATGCAGTTGTGTAGTAACATCTGTTTGTGTTTGTGTCTGTTGTTCAGCCATTTTCTTTTATTTTTTAATTATTAATATTTTCCCAATTCGGTTGGTTTTGATGCTCGTAATTTACGGTTAAATCTTCCCAATACGGTTGTATCGGATTTTCGTAATTAATACTCAAATCTTCCCAATACAAATCATATTCAACAGGTTCGGTTTCTATTCCTACCTTTTGTTCGATTCTCTTTAAACGGTCGCGTATGTCTTTCAAATATAGTAATATATCATTGCAAGTGCAGCCGCTCATATCAGAGCCGCTGCCGTTACCTTTATTATGCATTTGAAAATCAAATTCCAAAAAAGGATTAAATACCTGCGCTGCCATTTCCACCTCCTTCTTCTATTGGTTTTAAAGTAAAACCACAATAAATATCAACATCATTAACTTCTAAAACCAACGGGAACGAAACACTTTGACCTTTTATTTCATTTTCGTAGTAATAAAAATCATCGAACACATATTTACTATTATCATAGTTTAATTCAGACTTCAAATCATTCTTTAACTTGCTATCACCTTGATAACAAGTTTTTTCTTTCTCCTTACCTTTGCCGTCAATGTTATATAATTTAATTTTTACGATTTTACGCCAACGTGCATAAACGCTCAAATCTTGCGAAACAACTATTGATTTCAACGGAGTTACATTTGATTCGTCATCAGAAGAAAACCACCCATCAAAAATATAACCCTCTTTTTCAAGCGGGTCAAGCGTTAATTGCTCGCCTGATATGTAGTTTTCTGTTTTATCATTATTTTCTGCATCAAAGTTTACAAAGGTCAATATTCTCCATTTCTTCATATCAACCGTAAGCCCTAACGCTTCTTGTGAAATTTCTCCAATAGAGGGCAACTGACCGCTATTATGCGAAAATACTAACGCTACATATTGCTGCTGTCTGTCTTGATTAAAGATTTCAATAGGCGTAATTTGTTCCGTTTCGGGTGTAACATCATTCATTGGAATTTCGCTAACAACAACATTATCAGTTGTAAAAGTAACCGCTGCAAGTTCCCAATTTGTATTAGTGTATGTTACAATCATTTTAGCATCTGTTTCTGTCATAATAAGCGCATCTGTCAATACAGGATACATATTCTCATTATGCGACAACAAAACGCAATTTGATTTTTGCGTAACGGCAACTTTTTTTATTATTTTTGTTGCAGGCTGAGGCGTTGATGTTGAATTACCTTGTTGTTCAGACTGGGACGTTTCATCGGGTTGTATTTCCACCTCTTGCTCTGTTATAGATACGCCGTAATTAGGTATTGCTAACAAATCATTCAAATCTTGCTCTTTATTCTGTATTTGCGTTGAATAACCGTTTGTATTGACGGTAGCAACACCGTCTTTCGGTTCAAGTGATATGCGGACAATGCAGTGGTCTGCCTTGTCGTATTTGTGTTTGATAATATAACGGTCAACGATACCACTTTTATAGTACATTTTATTAACGTTGTCAACGTTGCCGCTCGGATTATCCTGATACTCTTCTGTTTTGTTTTTATAATATTCAAATACAATAGAATTGCCAAATACAGACAACCAATCTGTTATTGCCGGCAAATTAGAATCTGTTTCTAACAAATGCCCAAATTCGTAAACTTTTTTCTTATATTCTACGGTATATTCGTCCCAATTATACTTCAATCCTGAATACAAGAAAAATGTATCAGGAAAAAGAACGGGTTTTGTTTGCCACCCGACCGATTGTCCTGCCAAATCAAATACTTCCTCGGTTCTTTGATATAATGTATACATTTCTTAACTCCTTTTTTAAGAAAGTTTTTTTATTCTGATATAGCCCAAAAACGGCTCAACCTTGCCCTTGTCGCCTTGTATCGGTGCGCCCGCAGTACGAGTTCGCTCCACAACTCCCTGACCGCCGCCGTCTTGCGCTGTAAAAGGGGAATTTGCTGAAATAACCGTATTAACTTTGCCGTCCGTACTTTTGCAGATTTCAGTATGTCCGTTATAACATACCAAACAGCCCGCTTCGGGTACTTTAATTACCTCGGTATATTCATTCCTTTTTGAAAGATTTTGCCACGTCAGCAATGAACCTTTTGAAGCGTTTTGTTTGAAAAATTTTTTTGCGTTACCGCTTGAAACTTCGACAAGTACCATTTTGACAAACGCAGCGCAGTAGGCTTCGTTTTTTACCCACCCCGCATTAGCGGTTATTTTATTCTGAAACTCCTTGTTTTCAAAACCTTTATTTTCAACGATTTCCCTTACACCTACCCATTTTGTTGCTTCTGTCAAAATTGCGGATTGTATTTCGTTCAACTGAACGGTGTTGCCTTTACCGTCCGTAACAGCCTTTACAACCGTTTTTTTCTTGCGTTTCCACAGAATTATTCCCGTTGTCAAAGCGGCTACAAACGCCGTTGAAATGAGTGCTATTTTTACGCCTTTTTTCATAGTTTTGTTAGTTCAAAATTTTCCACCCCGTAGCCTTGTCCGTATCTTTGTCATATACGCCGTTTTCCTGTAAATTCAGGTTTCTGACGGTGTTAAGATACGTTTGTAAGGCTTTTACAGCGGTCTTTGTATGATTGTCGTATCTACCTGAAACAGCGATTAATCCGCCCGCATTGGTACGTAAATCTGTAAGTGCAAATGCTACTTTTACGGCACTTGTTGTAATCGTGCTTCCAAATTTGCCGTTGCCGTCGCCATAAATAAACTCATTGAGTTTTTGTTGCAATTTCTTTGTTTGCTCATCTGTTATTAATGCGGAACTTACAACAACCTTACTTTCAATAGCGACTTCGGACTGTTTGTCTGATTTCTTTTTCTTATAAAACCGAAAACTGACAAACACCGCAGCCGCAATGCAGACACCTACCGCTATTTTCGCTGACGTTTTCATTTTCATTTTACAATTTTCATAGCATTTTTCGGGTTCAACGCCTTAAACGCATTTTTCGGATTAGCAAGTTTTTTCGCTTTTTTCATCATCTTTTTTACTCTCTTACCGAGTTTTATCTTGCCTAAACCGTTTAATTGTGTTATCATTCCGCTTGCAGGTACATCTTTTGCTTGCAAAGCAGAATTATATTTTGCTATATCGCCGCTATCGTCATAGCCTAACCATTGTATCAAAGTTCTCGGCTCTGTATCGGATTCGCTTCCTGTAATACTTTTCAATTTGCCTGTTTGTACGCCAAATTTTTGGCATAAATACAACCAATCGTGCTGATTACCGCAAGCGTTAATAATACTCAAAATCGTGTTGGCGTTGTAATTACGAGTAGATTCTCCATAGCAAGGTACGGTAAGTTCCATTGCTTTTTTCAGTTCATCTATTCGTAAATCGAACCATTCAGGGGCTTTTGTTATTTTTTTATCGTCAAGCCCTTTTGTTTGATTTTTCATTGCTTTATTAGCCTCCATACGCTCTTTTATGTTTTTATAGACTTTTTTGCCGACAAAAAACAAAATAACGCCGCCGATTGATATACCGACACCCTTTAACACTTTTAATGCAACGGAGGACGTAGTTTTTACGCCCGCCCTTACATCATCACGAAATTCTTTATCTTGCAACAATGACGTTGCTACTACTGAGGGAATTGCCATTTTTCTTTGTTTTTAAGTTTCGGGAATAATCTTCATAAACTCCAACCTGAACGGTATAAACTCACCTTCCTTGCCGTAGTTTGATACCTTTATCTCCATTTCTTCGGTAAAGAATTGGAACTGAGAACTATCTGCATCTTGCAATGTTCTTTTAGTGAAAGCGTAGTAATTATCCGCCGAAATAAGTTCTACTTTCGTGTGTATTTTTGCGTCAACGTCCTCGCTACAAAACATATAGAGGTATTTGTTCAAGTCCAAAATCATATTCGGACTTGTTACGTCAATATGACACGCAACGGTTTTGTATTTTTTTATCTTGCGTGCTTCTGTTTCGATTAGTATTAATGTACCTACGTCAACCATTTTATTGTTCCTCCAAATCTTCTAAATAAGTTACGTAGACTTTGAGCCTACATTCTTTTGTCAAATCGCTCTCAATCAAGCGTAGAGTGTAATACAAATTGTTGGCTTCGGGCAGATTCAGGACGGGTATATTCTTAACGTTCCAATGCTCGTTGTCATCAGCAGCAATTACTTGATTGAGTAATTGCTCATTGGTTTTCTCATTGAAAATAGAAATATACCCCATACCGTTGACAAGATTAGGACATATAGACACAATTTTCTTTACGTTTGTAGGCAGCACGATACTATCGTGCTTACTTTCATACGTATTGTCAACTACAACGTTATATAAATATACCCTTTGCCGCATTTTACTTTCTTGGTTTTGTTACTGAAAATAGATAAATTTTCACGTCAAACGGATTAACAAACAATGTGTTACTGCTTGTAATCGTACCTTTGATGAGTGAGCCGTCCGCACGTTCATTAACGGGGTAAATGTTATCGTAAAAAGCGTTACCCGTTTTGGACGATATAAGCGAACAATCGAAACCGTCAGGAAGAATCTCCTCGTTATCAATCGTAAGTTGCATTTGAGAGTCGTTAATACACTTCAAAGCATCGTTTTTCTCCGTTTCCGTAGACACAAGCATTACGCCCAAAATCCTTTCGTTGGTTACGTGTGCCTGAGTTTCAAAAGCAAATCGTTTCCCGCCGCCGTCAATTCTTACCGTCAAAATCTGATGTTTGAGCCTTACGCCGTTAAGTTCAAGGTATCTGACATTGATACCACCGCTAACTACTCTATCCTGAATAGGGAAAGGGTAAACTGCGCCGTTTTCTGCGGGTTTTCCCTGCGGTTGCGGCTGTGTCTGCGCTGCATTTTGTTGCTGCGGAATCTGCATATTCGGTTGCGGCATTTTGCCTTGTTGTGGTATTTTGCTGTAATCCATTTTCTTAAAGCATTTTAATTAGCGAACTACCCGCTATTTTTTTAAAAAATTGTTTATCTTTTTTGATTCGGGGATACAATGTATCTACGAACTGAGAATCAGTTAAATTCTCCAAAATATTAGTGATAACCGCGATTTTAATTTTTGCGTTCAATTCGCTGTCGGCGGTTACATTACAATTAAAATTAAATGTCGCCATTGTTATTTTCTCCTTGTGATTGTTGTGATTGTTGTTGTGGTTGTGCTGCGGGTTTGTTATGCTTTGCAAGCACGAACCCGTAAACCTCTTTTAATTGCCTGTCGCCTAAACTTGTATACTGACAAATAGCAGTAACAAGGGCTATGCGGCTTTTGTCAAGAGTAGAGAGATAGCCGTTAATTTCTGATACATATTCGGCTGTTTCAGGGTTAGTAGACTGAACTTTGATATTGTCTAAGTCTGTTTGTTGCGTTGTGTTGTCGGAAGTTTGAATAGGCGTAGACGGCATATCTTCGCCCATTAAGCCCTGCAAAGTTTTGTCAAGATTTAATTTTTGGCTCAACATTCCGAGAATTGCCGTTCCTGCAATAGTCTTTATTGATAATTTGTTTTGCCAATCGTGTTCCTTGTTGCGGTAATCCCTCTTAGTATCGTATAACTCGTATTCAAGTTTTTTAGATTCATCTTTCAGTTTTTCGTTTGATTCTTTCAAACGTTTTATCTCTTGTTCAAGTTCCTTTTGTGTAACTTTGAGGTCGGCTATTGTCTGATTAGCATTTTCAAGTCTGTCTTGTTGTGCTATTTGCATAGCAGTATTCTTAATGATACCGCTCAAACCGTTTTCAAACCCCATAAGACCGAGAGAATCACCTAAACCTTTGAGGTTTGCGCCCAAATCTCCGAAACCGCCTTGTTGCGGTAATTGCTGTTGTTTTTTCTTCATTTTTTTTTGTTTTTTTAGTTTAAAAGTGTTTTCTAAAATCGGCTCTGCATCGTCATAATATCCGCTGTATTCCCGAATCAACACACTTGATACTTGTTTGTTTTTTTCAAGTTGCGAAATTGCATTTTTGAATGTTTCTGCCCCTGTTGCATTTTTCCGATTTTGACGGATAGTGATTATTGGGTAACAGATTGTTTGTCCGTTATTATCGCCGTCAGATACGCCTATAATATCAAAATAATACTTTGTTGTTGCATTATCCTTAAAAATCAAGTTATTGCAATATTCTTCCAATTCTTCTGTCATTTTTTTTATCTGTTTTTTTTTAAAAATTAACGGGGGAGTTACCCCCCGTTAACCAATCAATAATGAAGAAAATAACCTTACTTAACAACTACGCTTTGGTGGTCTTAACGCCCCACAATTCAAAACGCATAGCGGTATTAGCCGCAGGAGTACCTGCAAAATCGAACTCGACTTTGATAGTTCTCTGCGGATAGAACATTTTCGGGGTTGAGAGTACGTACTCACCGTCCGAAATATCGGTTCTGTTGTCGTGCGAGAATACGCTTGCTGCTGATTTGTCAATGTAGGTCGTAGATTCCTGACCCATAAACCACTCACCGTTAATGATGGGTGCTGAGGGTTTCTCCCAAGTTGCGCCTTTGAAGTCTGCTTCGGTAACACCCGTCAAACCTTTTGAGGTCAAACATTTTACCCTTGTGCAAAGGAAGAAGTCCTCAGCGGGCATACGACCCTGAACTACGTTTGTAATACCGACTACCGTGTTATCACCCGATTTAAACAAATCTGCGTGGTTCTGTCCCGAAATGTCTTTTACTGCATAGTAAATGAACGGAACTAACTGCCACTGACCGCTGCGCAATTTTGCTTGCGCATCTGCGGGCAACAAGCCTAAACGCTGCTCAAAAAGTGCTTTTTCAGAAAGGTTAGTTGTTTCGCGAGCAATGTTAGCACTGCCTTTTGCTTTAATTGCTTTAATAACTTTCTTTCTTGCTTTGTCTTTTGCTGCTGGTGTTGCGCCCAAACCGTCAATAAGTCCGAATAAGCCAACCAAGTTATCATCTGTGAAGTTGTCAAGAACAACGTCATCGCCGCGCAATAATACGCCTGCTACGTTTCCAAGGGAATTTCCCAAATCGCCTAATCCGTATACCATTTTCTTAATTTGTTTTATGTTAATATTAATTTTTTCTGTTTGTTTGTGGTTTTAAAGAGAGTTACAATACAAGTCCGTCAGGTGTGTAACCTATGCCCTCAATATGTTCACGCTCGTAAGGAGTATCACGTACCGAAACTTTAACGCCCGAAGGAATGTCTAAGGCAGCAATCTGATTGTTTACGGGTAATTCAATTTCTCCGTCATCGCCGAAGCCGTTGAACTCGTCATCGTCATCATAGCCGTCCAAATCATCATCGTCATCATAGCCGTCCAAATCATCATCGTCATCATAGCCGTCCAAATCATCGTCATCGTAGCCCGAAAATCCGTCTTCAATGTCCAAATCATCATCAGTGCCTAACAAGTCGCCCATAATGCCGTCATTCATACCTGAAAGAAGATTTTTCTTCCAAAAGAACTGCATACCGCAGTTAACTACGCCTGAAAGTGCCGCTCCCGTACCAAGTTGACGAACCGTCTTGCTGTCAGCAGAAAGTGCGATACTTGCGCCAATCACGGTTGTAATAATGGGGGTTACGTAGTTTTTCAATCCCGTAACGGTTTCTGCGCCAAGACCGCTAACAACAGGCTCAGCACTAAGTCCCTTATTGATAAGTTTTTGCAATACTATACCGCTCAAAAAGCCGCCGCCGCCCGCAAGGAGTGTCGGCAAAGTATTGCCCAAATTGTTTATTGTTACTTTTGCCATTTTAAAATTGTTTTAGATTAATTTTTACGTTAATTTTCTGTTTGTTACGTCAAGTCTATTGGTGAAATATAACCTACACCCTTACCGCTTGACTTTCCGCCGCCGCCAAAAATCTGTTTCCGAAGTGCAAATATTATTACTCCACCTACGAGAACCGTACCGCCGATAATAATCTTCGTCTTGTGCTTTTTCCAAAAAGTTTCTTCTTTCGGAGTTTCATTAGCCGCAGCCACATTTTTACTCGTGTCGCTCATATCGTTACCGTTTTCAAATTCATCATCATCAATTTCATCGGCATCTTTCGCAACCTTGTTGATTACGTTTTTTGCCGTGTTTTTCGCTTTGTTAATTACGTCGGATACCGTATTTTTTGCAGTATCAGTAGGAGGTAAGGCGTTAGGCGTTATTTTTGTTTGCTTTGCTTGCTTTTTTGCTTGCTTTGCAAGTTTCTTATTTTCCTTTTTAGCCTTTTTAGCGGCTTTTTTATCCGCTTTTTTCGCTTTCTTCGCCGCCTTTTTATCTTTGCGTTTGTTTTTAATCTTTGTCGCAACGTTCTTAACCGCGCTTACCGCTTTTTTCATACCGTTGCCGATTTTTTTAAACAATCCGCCGCCTTTGCCGAGTCCGTAAAGTTCTTTGTCTTCTACTTCGATTACTCCGTCCTCATAACCTGAAAGATAATATCCCGTCATTGTTTCCTCTGCGGATTCGTCTTCCAAATCTTCGTCAGTTAGTTCACCTTGCTCATACATTTCCTCTGCGGCTTCCTCGTCTTCTTCTTCCTCTAACTGAACTTCCGAACCATCGTCTATTTCTTCGTATTCTTCGCCTTGTGCTTCGTCTGCCGTTTCAGGAAGCATATCACCGACTTTCTTAAAGACTGCCATAACTTTCTTGATTATCGGCATTGCACTTGCTATTGCCGACCCGACAGCCGCCATCGTGAAACCTAATGCACCTAAACCGTTTGCAACGTTTTTATCCGACAATCTTTTAAGTGCCGACTTCGGAATGTAACCGTTTTCATAAAGAACCTCTCCAAGTTCAGCCAAATGCGAGTAAAGATTTCCAACCGTTTTTTTGCGACCAAATAAGGCTTTTTTTCTTTTACCTTTTTCGATTGCTTTTTTGAGTTTGCTTTCTTTGCCGCCAAAAACCTTTTTCCACGTCTTAGCGAATTTATTATATGCTTGCTGATTGTTTGAAAATTTACGAGCCATACCTCTGAAATTCAAACGCACCAATAACAAGAACATAGAACGCGGTACAAGCATCGTAGATTTTTTTACGAACTGACCGACTTTTTTTGCCGCCTTGCCGATACCTTTACCGACTTTCTGAAATGCTTTTGCAAGTCCGACACGATTTGCTTTAAGTTTTTTCTTTGCTGCTTTTTTAGCCGCTTTTGCTTTTTTCAAGGCTTCCTTATCGCCGCTTTTACGGGCTTTTCTAATAGCCTTTTTAGCCGCTCTTTTCTCCTTACGCGCTTCCTTACGTGCTTTCTTTTTTGCTTTGCGGGCTGCTTTTCTTGCTTTTCGTTTTTTCTTGCCGCTCAACACTCCGAAAACATCGGTAGGATATTCGTAAGGACTTCCAAACCCTGAAAGTGCATATATATCACAAGCCATTTTTCATTACTTTTTAATGTTGTTAGTACCTTTTTTTCTAAAAGCGAAATAAAGCCCCGTTGCAAGCAAAATGCCGCCGCCGATAAGCAACTTTGTTTTGTGTTTCTTAAAGAAACTTTCGTTTTCTCCGCTGCTTTCATCAGCCGCCCCTGCCTTTTTCGGCAAAGCGGTCATTCTTTTATTAACAGAGTCCTCGTCCGCTTCATCATCATCTTCGTCATCGTTATCATTGTTATCATCTTCATTATCATTATTGTCAGAAGTTTCATCTTCATCATCACCGTTACCGCCGTCATAGTCTTCGTCAGCGGACATTTCATCACCGCTATCCGAATCCTCGCCACCGTCATCGTTGAAATCTTGTTGCTGCAAAAATTCTTCGCTATCGTCAATAACACCGTTATCAGGCTCTTGATTATCGTCCATTGCTATATCGTCCATTTCGTTTTCTACGACATCGCCGTCAGGAAGTTCCGTTTGCTGTGTCATTGTGTCGTTTTCCAACTCCAATTCCTCATTTGGACTGTGTTCAGTACTTTGTGCAACTTTCAAAGCCGCTTTTTGTGCTTTTTTTGCTTGTTTCGCAGCCTTTTTCTCCGCTTTTTTTGCTTGTTTCGCAGCCCTTTTCTCCGCTTTTTTTGCTTGTTTCGCAGCCTTTTTCTCCGCTTTTTTGGCTTTTTTCTCAGCCTTTTTCTCGGCTTTCTTTTCAGCCTTATTAAGTATCTTATCCGCTTTTTTGTTCAGTTTAGCAGCCTTTTTCTCCGCTTTTTTGAGGATTTTATCGGCTTTCTTATTAAGTTTCGCCGTTTTCTTTTCCGCTTTTTTCTGAATCTTAGCGACTTTCTTTTCCGCTTTCTTCTGAATTTTAGCAACTTTCTTTTCCGCCTTTTGCTGAACCTTAGCCGCTTTTTTCAAAAGTTTTTCCTTTTTCTTACCCGAAGCCTTAGCCGCCTTTTTTTCAAGTTTCTTCGCCTTTTTCTCCGCCTTTTTTTGAACCTTAGCAGCCTTTTTCTCCGCTTTCTTTTGTTTTTTTGCAGCCTTTTTAGCCGCTTTCTTTTGCTTTTTCTCTGCTTTTTTTGCTTTTTTTGCAGCCTTTTTAGCCGCTTTCTTTTGCTTTTTCTCTGCTTTTTTTGCTTTTTTTGCAGCCTTTTTAGCCGCTCTTTTCTTGCCTGAAAGAACGCCCAAGCCGCCGCTCATTTTTTCAACATAGACAATAGTATTGTCATCTTCTTCGGGAAGTCCCGCTAATGCAATATCGCCGCCGCTTGATACAAAAAAAGTTTTTTGAATTTCGTAGGGTTTTTCCCTATTCGGTAAGTGATAAACAGGGTCGCAAGGTATTGTTTCTCCCTTGCAATGCGCAAGAACGTAAACGTGCTGATAACCGTGGCAAATACCCAAAACGTCAGTATATCCCGTAATCCTGAAACTGAAAGGAATCCCCCAATTATACAAGATACAGCCGCAAAAAACCGCCATACAGTCGCAGTCGGCTGAATATGCACTGTTTTCGGGGTGCTGCCGTGCCATTACTTGTGCATCATACCACACACGCGCAGGTGTGCGGAGTTGTTCACCTTGCTCTAAGTTATATTTTATATAATCAACTACAAAATGCCACAAGGCATCTACCGATTTTTTATCATTAAGTTTTCCACCCTCAAATACGGCTATTTGTTGCGCTATCTTCGCTGTCTGATTATGATAATCGCGAATGTAGCGTTTCATAAATTCCACCGTATCCTCAACTTCACCGCTTTTTTTGAGCAAAGTTTTCTTGTTGTCAGGCTTTGGAAATAGTGAATCAAACCGTGAACCGTCTTTTATTTGACGGTCTACGGCTGATTTCGGTGAATATCCAAGAGTTATTGCAGTTGTGTTCATTGTTTATCTTATGCTAATTTGGTTGAATAAGTTATCGGCGTACTGCCGATATATGTTATTAACGAAACTTCAAGCAGCGGCAACAACTTAGTTAACACGTTGTTACTCATTAATGAAAATACCGTCATTAATTTATTAGCAAGAGTATCGTTTGCGTTTACAGAAATGCCCGTTCCCGCTGTTTTTAACATATCAATTATTGTCGTTAGCGTTCCGCTCGAAAATAGCGGAATTTCAAAGGTAATATCCTTAATACGACTCGTCCCGAAGGGGTTAATCGTAACCATATCGGTTGATATTTTGCTTTGAGCAAATACCGCATTTTTGTATTTTAAAGTTACGTTAGGTTTTTGGAACGATACACTTGTTTTTGTAGGATTAATAAATTCTACGTCAACTTTGATAATAAGTTTAACAGATGCAGGACTTAATATTTTGCCGTCAAGTTTTATGCTTGACGGTTTGATATTAAACTGCAACTGATTAACAAATGCAGACGCTTCGGCGGTGGTATTTACAATTTTGTAAATCAAATATCCCGCGCCTAACGCTAACCCCGAACCAATTAATATGTCTGTTAATTTCGCCATTTTTACACTTAAAAACTGCCCGAAAAATCAATGTTCCGACCTGTCGGGCAGATAAAAAAACAAATAAAGTCAAAAATCACATTTGATTTCGGGTGCAAACTTAAAGCATTGTAATTAATTGATTTCCGCAGATTTCCGCAGATTTCCGCAGATTTCCGCACATTTCGATTTTTTCTTTATTTTTATAAGTTTACTTTACTTTTTAGTGTATTTACATAAAAAAAGGCGGTCAAAAAACCGCCTTTTTCTTAGTTTTACTCGTTTTCTTCATCTTCTTCATCGTCATCATCGTCATAATCCTCGTCTATGTCGTCTTCCATTGCCACCCCTTGAATTTGTGGCACGGATAATAACATCTCAGTAACAAGAGTGTCATCATCTACGACTGCATTTTTCAGATGATACGTGTTAGGGTCGTTAATGTCAGGTATAATATTCATATATCCGACTATTATTTTTTCTCCGCTCTGCATTGAAAAAACGATATTATTGTCGCTTTCTGCGGGTTGTTGTTGTGTTTTGCGCTCTATAAACGCATTAATAGTGTCTATATTCATTTTTTTGTGTATTAAAATTATTGTTTTGTTTATTATTATTCGGCAAAAGTTTAATAGGACAAACGTCAACTTCGCATAATCCTGCAAAGTTTCTGCCGTGGCAACAGAGTTGCCGATTCCAATCATACTTTTTGCAGTAAGATTGGAGTACTTCAAATGATATTACGACTTGTTCTGTATTCATAATTTTTGTTTTTTATTCGCCATATTCTCCTATTTTAAGTTTTTCATATTTTTTAAGTTTTTCATATTCGTTGTATATTTGCTTGTCGTATTCTTCATACGACCTTGTATTTTGCCATAGTTCTGCTAATCGTTTTTTTCCGATTTTCAAAAGGATAGCAGCAAATTCTTTGGTGATTTTTCTTAATCCGCAATGGGATAAACTACAACAACATTCCTGATTGCTTAAAAACGAAAGCATATCTACGTTGTCGTTTTCTATTCTTGTTACAATAGCCGGTAACAGGTCGCACCGCTCAACTATATCACCGACTACAATATTCTTTTTTTCTGCTGAGAATTTTATTTGCGTGTTCATAGACTTTCTAAATAATTTATGTTTCGTTCAATACCAATTTGAGCGTTATTAATAACAGTTTTTATTTGTTGTAGGTCGCTTAATAGCAATTTTAATTCACTAATCGGCAATTCGGTGCTTTTTTCTCCAAAAAAGTAACCGATTGAAACCCCGAAATAATCTGCTATTTTAGCAAGGTTATCAACTGTAATTGAGGTTTTTGTAAAGATATTCGCAAAATTAGTTTGCGTAATACCAACGCCTTCCGATAAATCTTTTAGTGTTATATCTTTTTTGATACACAAATATTTTATCCGCCCTAAATCAATTTTTTTCATTTTATTAAGTTTTTAAGTCTATTATTTTTTTTTGCACGGCGAATATCGTCCGTGATTGTTTCGTAAGCGTTCTTAACATCATAGATTGTGATACGACCTAAGTGTTGCAATATTTTTGCAACCTCAGCAACAGAATATTGTAATACATTCGGTTTCGGATACAAAAATATTTGTAGTTCATTACGTAACATACGGGGGGTTTTCCCATAAAAACGGGCTAATTCCCGCTTTTTTACTATCTGAGGAAGTAAGTTACCATCGCTGTCAAAAGAGTATTGGCACAGGAACTTTATTAAATTCTCATCTTTGCCGAAAAGATTTTCAATGTCTTCTTTACTCATTTTTTTCTCTCTTTTAATACGGTTTCAATTATTTCCTCGTGCGCCGTCTTCGTAAAACGGTCTGTACGTTTTGCCCTTTTTAATGGCAAAAGTTGTCTGAGTTGGGTATCGCTCATTCCACGATACAGGTTTGTTATAAAATTTTTTTTGCTTTCTTCCATTTTTTTTATTTTATTTTTATGCCTTCATTGTTCTTACACCTATAAGTTCTCCTTTTATCCACAAGCCTTGCGGTAACGGTTTTGGAAATTCTAACCGCAATTTGATAGACCGTTGAGGGTAAAACATTTTAGTAATTGTTAAATTGCCCAAATCAAACATTGATAATGGACAATTTTCAACATAAGTTGTACCTTCTTGACCGAAGTTCCACTCTCCGAACTCGGTGTTATCATCACAATCAATACTTTGTTGGGCGACTAAATTAGCCGTTGCGGGGTTTTTTTCAAATGTCGTCAGTCGTATTTTCCGTAGTAAGAAAAATGTATCAGGGGGGATTCTGCCGACTGCTATATTAGTAATGCCTAATTCAGCCTCTTTGGTGTCAAATATATTAAGCGATGACATTTTGCTACAATCCTTGACTGAATAGAAGTTATACGGGCATACTTGCAAATCCCCCTCTCGCAGTTTTTTTCTTGTTGCTTCGGGGATTAAATTTAATCTCCGATAAAAAAATTCAATATCTGTCAAATTTTCATATTCTGAGGTTTCTTTGAATCTCAAATCATCTGTTTGTATTGTAAAATTATTCATATTGTATTATTTATTTAAATGTTTAAATATTCGTTTATTAATTCGGTTGCAGTGGCTTTGTCTTCCATTGACAAAACCACAATTTGACATTTTCTGTTTGTTGGAGAATCTAAAAGCCATTTTGCGTTAGTTTCAAACGTGTTCACGTCCGTTTTTTTATATTTTTCCCTGAGTTTGCACCATTGTTCAAGGGTTGTTTTGTCTGAATTTTCGGAAAAATCAATTCTGATATGCTTGTAAATACCGCGCAATTCACAACGAAAATCCCGAAACGCTAAGTAACAAAATTCTATCTTGAACACCCAAGGATTATATATCCAATGTTCGGCGTATAATGTTTTTATTCCGTCTATGGGTGTCCTATACACCTTATCGGCAGCATAAGGGAATATATAACCCTTGTCGGTTTCTTCCATTCCCTCAGCAAACATATCTTGCCGAGAAATATCTTGTAGGCGTTCTATTTCTACTTTTGTTATTATTATTTGCGGCAAACAATCCGCTTTGGCGAACATACGATTTGCCCACCCTTTTGTTTCCTGATAATTTGCTATCATATTTGCAAATTCGCCTATACTTTTATAAGGCATAAGGTCTTTGTAAGACATAGCGATTGCAACTCTATCCCCTACACAATAAGGGGAGGATTGATGCGCTTCGTGTAAATATCCGCCCGAATTTAAGCATAATATCCTGTCAGAAAAACTCAACGTTTGAAACCTTACAGGTATTCTTATTTGAGTTTTTTTACCCTCTATAACGGCTTGTGTCAAGCCGTATGTGTCATTAAAGTATATTTTTTTCATATAAATTCTATTTTCTGTTGAACAATTTTTCTTCGGAAACTTTCACCCGCAAAATGCACCGTTTCAACAAGTTCCTCAAATCTATCAAATATCCTTGCTCCGTATTTCGCTTCCAACTCGGAATAATCCAAATTGGTTGTAAAAACCGTTGCTAACATATTGTTGTAACGGTGGTATAGAATTTCAGACAAGGCGGCGGGATTACTTTCCGTTCCTAAATCGTCAATGCAGAGTAAGACAGTGTTGCTTAACAACATATATTCGTCTGCGGCTCGTTGCTTTTTTTCTATATCGTTGTATAACAGCGATATATCAAATGCGTTTTTGATTAAGCCGTTCTGTCCCATTTTTTGAAAAACCGACATTGCCGCTTTTGCGGCGGTTGTCTTGCCGTTGCCTACGCTTCCGTAAAGCAACAGCCAACGGTTTTCTAAATATCCGCCGTTAATCCAACTAATTACGGCTTCACACTCCTCTTTAAAATCGTCTGTCAGGCGAAAACTACGATTTCGGAAATTACAAAGTTGATTTACAACTTTGTAAAAATATTCCGAAATATTTTGTTCGTCCCATTCAATTTCGGTATTTTGTTCAGATTTTACGGCATTTAGCCGCCCTCTCGCGATTATATCCGAGATTGTTTCCTCTTTTTTTGGCGTTTTCGGCGGTGCGCCGTAACGACTATATATTTTTTTTTCTAATTCAGTCATAACCAAAATTCTTTTTTAACTTTATTGCTCCGTAGTATTTCGTTAAATTCAGGAGTTTCAATATTTTCATCGAAATAAACAACTCCATCTTTACACGAGAGCAATGTATGATTGTAGGTAATATTTCCTGCTTTTGCTTTCTTATCTATCGTTACTATCAAAACATTTTCTTTTTCTTTGATAATAACTCTTTTTTCTATTAACAGCGCAAAATCGGAATCAAATACCTCTTTATAACCATTTTCTTTCAATGTTTCTTGTATCATAATATTTTGTGCTTTTTTAGGATTAATGATAAGCGTTTTTCAACAAACGCCATATCATCAGTTCCGTTTATATCTTTTTCAAGAATCAATTTTCCATCCGCAAAAACTCTTACACGAAAAGTTTGCGGATTAATATATGTGATGTAAACCGTTTGTTTTTCAAGCGTTTCAACGTCTTGAAACTCTAAACGAATACTATGTAAGATGTTCATAATGTTGTTATTGATGTTATATGTTCAACGCTCATTAGTCGCCAACCCGGAATTTGATTTTTCGACTTTGTTCCATCTTTTTTTGCCCTAAACAAACAAGGAACAATAGTTGGTTTGCTAAAAAAATTACAGTAAACTTCAAACCCTGAAAACCAACCTTTGATATTTTGCTTATTGTCAAAGAGTATTGTAACAAATTTATTTGTATAGCCTTTGTATTTTTCGGCATAGATTTCAGTTAGTTGTCTGTAATATTCTTTATGTTGATTTGTCAAATTCCGAAGAATACTTTTAGTTTTTATGATTTCTTCTTCGGTTTCCTTTATTTTTTTGTAAATCTCTTCCATTTCATTTTCTCCATTTCTAATTTAACAATTCAGGATTATCATACATATTACCTATTATTTCTTTTTTGTCTGCCCAATTCTCAGACAAAAAACTATAACATTCAACACCTTTGAGAGGTAATATTTTTGCATAAAAACTTGCCGTATCTTGATTCCACAAAATCAAGTACTTATTTTTACTACTCTCCAAAATATCACCTTTGTATACTTTTTTTTTGTTTTTGTCATACTTTCCTGTGAACTACCCTACGGTTTCGGGAACGACGTGATATGTGATTGTGTTGTGGTCGTTGAGTGCCTGCACAATCAACGCAGAGCCATCCTCGCAGACTACAAGGCTACCTTCTACCCATTCGCCAGCGTATTTGCTGTCAGGTGCGCATACCCCTCTAAATTTCATTTCTCTCATTTTATTTGAAATTTTTGAAGTTTTACAATTTCGAGGAGCGTGTTAAACTCCCCGACGGTTATTTGATGTCTGAATGTAGCGTGAATACTGTCGCCCAAAGTCCTTTCAATATCTAACTTTAAGCAATTATCACGCTTCCCAATCGCTAACTGAATATATGCGTAGAAGTTAGTGTCGTAATCAAAATTTTCGTCCAACGTCAATGTATAAAATACGTACAAAGAAGTATCTCCTCCTTTTTCCCACCCTGCCGCCGTCAAGATTTCGGGCGTGAGGGAGCGGTTGTCTTGTTCGACATTAATAACAGCAAGCAATTCTTCCAATGCCGCAATTCGTCCTCCCAAACTAAGTTTATCAATTTGAGATGCGCCAGCCTTGCTTTTTTCCGATTTAAAGCAAGAGATTTGCTGTTTAATGTATTCTATTAATTTAAGAGTTAAATCGCCTTGTATTTCATTAATTGTTCTCATAATTCTAATGATTTTTGTAAAACTTTAACCTCGCCGTATTGTTCTTTTAGCGCGTTTAGCACTTGAATATCGTTAGTTGAATTATATGCCGCTAAAATTTTTTCAGGATTGCGTTTGCTTCCGTTTATGGATAGTTTTTTAGCGTTATACTCTGCTTTTTGTACTTCGGATAACCCGTCATACAAAGTTTTCTTTTTTAACGGTATTTGATTTGCTTGCGGCTGCGAATATTGTCTATTCAACAACCAACAAACTGAAATAATATATGCCGTATAAACAGCGTAAAAAACACTTGTTATAAATACAAAATGCTCCTGATTAACGTTTATGCGAAGATACACTGCAAACCCGTCTAAAAGAGCAAATACTAACACGTTTGCATAGTGTTTCATTTTGACTACCGCTACGGCGGTTAAAACGCTGTAAGATAACGCAAAAAGCGTTAATACTACGTACGAAAACGTTGTTACGTTTTCAATCCCGATAGCGAGTTCTTTTGTCGCTATCAGCAAGTCCGCATTTGAATACCACAAATGTAAACTCAATATTGCCGTGATTGTTGTAATTATCTGTTTCATAATTTTAGTATATTTCTGTTTTCGGTACAATTTTTTCGGGGTCAATGCCGTAATCCATTAAAACTTCATCGAAGTTAGATATACAGGTCGAGCCGTCAGAACATAAATAGGTTTCACAATACCCGTTATCGTCAAATGCTCCTTGACCTAAGAGGTTGCAGAACTTTTTAAGATTTTCAGGTTCGACCCAAATAAACAGGGATAAAACAACCTTTTTCCCTGATGCGTCCCAATGCCTTTGCCAACGGGTTTCTTTCACGTTTTCATAAATCAAATCTTCTTCGTCCTGATTATGGACGAATTTATATGCTTCAATCTCTGTCATTTTTATTTGTTTTTTTAATTTGTTTTTTTAAAAAGAAAGGGACGGCGTTCCTAATGTTCAAAAGCGTGTATTAAGTTCGACTTATTAGCCTTAACAGCCACCGCCCTTTGATTGTATATGAAACCTAACTAAAATAATGACCAAAAATTTTTGTCGTTTTTCTTCTTGACTTCGTCAAAGATGAACTTTTGCCCGCTTTTCAGCGTGTCCAAGTTCTTCTTTATCGTGTCTTGGTTCTTACCGAGATAGATAACCATTGCTTTTAGGCTATCAATGCGTTTATTGATAAATTCATCTCTTTCGAGAAATTTTTTCTCTGACAAAGAATCATCTTTACCTTTGACAAAAATCCCAAAAAAGTAAAACACGATTGCAACTGCAATAAGTACTATTAATCCGTTAATTTTCATAATTAAAGTATTTTAAAATGTTTGACATTATTTGTTTTTTCTGTTTATCATTCAGAAACTTCCATACCGCCTTAGCGTTTTGAAAGTTCATTAATTCTATTTTCGATTTCATCTTTTATCGTTTTGATGTCGTTTGTTTTTTTCTCGTTTAAACGTTTCAAAATAACCGTTTCAGAGTACGGATAAATTTTAACGCCTTTCAACTTGCAATATTCCTGAATATACAAATGCAACTCTGAATATTGTATTACCGAATCCTGAATCGCCGCCGTTTGTTCCGCCTGAACCGCAGACGGAACGGGCGACTTTTCGTCTGATTTTTGAGTATATAGAGTTAAAGTACAAGCCAAAATAACCGTTAAAAATATGTTGATTTTCTTTTGGTTCGCTATCGTCTTATCTTTTCTTTTAAGACGATACAACGGGAGAAAATCTCGCCTTATTTCCGCATCGTTAATTTGAAAACCTTTGCGGTTCAAATCGTCTATGATGTAGTAGGGGAGTCCCTTTTGCGTGTCCAAAATCTTTTGAATGTTCGGGAATATTCCCGCCGAAACTTCTTTTATGTATTTCGGATTGTTCAAAAGGTTTTCTATTTCTGAATACTGTGCCTTTTCTGCAAGCGGTTTCGGGCGGCAAGTCGAAATTGTCGGCGTTGCAGGTGCTTTGCAATCGCTCTGCAATCCCTCTGTAATTGCCTTAACCGCTGCGGCAGAAATGATTTCGCTTTCTTTGCCGTCAGGGGAGTGGACAATTACACTTCCGTCCTCTAATCTTGTTATCTCCTCTCCTACAACCATTTTCTTAAACTTTCTAAGTCTATTTCGGGGCATTGTGTGCAACTATTGACCTCGCAATGCCCTTTAACTCGGTCTTTCGGTATGTTATACTTAATCATCAAGATTTTAATCAAAGTGATTAATTCTATCTGATTGATTATCTCGCCTTTATCGTCTGTATGTAAACAGACAGCAACGGCGTTTCGGTTATACCCTATTGCGTTAGGCAAAACCGCGTCAGCGCAATGCACCTGATTTATTTTTCCGCCGCTGATGTAATAGTGGTAAGCAAAACCACTATCCCATCCCCTTACCTCTTTGTGAAAGAGGTCTATTTCTTTTATCGAACAATCACGGCAAACAGCATCGTGATGTACTATTATGTACTCGGTTTTCTCCCGAAATTTTGTGTCGGAAGAAAATACGCCCGTCAAATTTCGATACAGACAGGCGTATCCAATCAAACCAAATACACTAATAATTATGACAAATTTCAAAAATCCTTTCATTTTGTTGTGATTTTAAGAGCGTTACAAATAAAATCATATACCGTTTCGTATGCTCCCGTCTTGAAAAAGACGTAAATTGCATACATTGCGCAGAATATACCTGCGACCGACAAGAATTTTTTTAGGAACGCCAAAATTGCTTCGCCGAACCATTCCCAAATTCTTGTAAAGATAAATTTCAGACCAAGTAACAAATTTGTTGTAATGAAAAGTACAATTCTCGGCACGAAAGCCGAAATGATAAGCATTATATCCACCGTGATAGATAACGGCATTAAAACCGTTAAAAAAACGGTATAATAAATGATTTTTACGCACCAATGAGCGTGAAAAATCAAATATCGGTGGATAAGTCGGCTTGTCAGGTAGAAAAAACTGCTTTCTTCTACGCTTAAACATTCCTCAAAAGAATACCACTTCCGCCTATGCGGTACGGTGTCTAATATGATTGTATTGTTTTCCATTTTTTTTTCGACTTTTATTTGTTTCTTTGTGTCCCGCCGTGCATCGAAGCACCACGCCCAAGGCGGCGGGACTAAATCAAACCATTCTAATAAATTAACCAATTATGTCTAAAAGTGTCCCGCTGCGAATCGAATCGCCACGCCCAAGGCGGCGGGACTTTGCGACCAAGCACCCGTTTTTAAACCCTACTAATCCTCGTTTTCGGGTTCGTTTTCGGTTTTTTCAGTCGGCTCTTGCGGGGCTTTTGTGCCGTCAGTGCTGTTGTTGATAACCTTGAACGGTTGCACGAATGTTACGTGCTGCGGCGGTTCAGACGTAGGCTCGTACTGTGGCTGTTGCGTAAATGCCTGAATTAAATCGGGAGCATACTCCTTGACTAAATCCATAACAAACTTCTGCATAAACTCACGCCCTTTTGCAGCGTCTTTGTCGTTGTTGCGAAATGCAACGGTTCTGCCCCATTCGGCTGCTACCATATCGGGGACTTTAATTGAAATTTCTACCATTTTTTTTAATTTTGATTATTATTATTTTTTTCCGAACCCTATAAGGGAAAGGAATATCTCAATACATTTTCCAAATGTGGCTGCCCACACGGAAATACCGTTTCCCTCAGTGCGCCACCCGTTGTTTTCTCTGTAAGTGTGTGCCATTGCTTTTAGTTTTTTAATTTTATACTATATATTAATTGTTTTATTCCATTGTTATTCAACGCCTTGCTCAGTAGTTGAATGTAATTGCCCTCTAAATACTCCTGAAAATATTGGGACGGCACTTGAATTTTTAACGTTCCGCTTTCAAGTTTCAGCGGGACTATCGGAAGAATCCACGTTTTAAAAGATTGTGGCATCATTTCTTCCGCCAAAATTTTTTTCACCTTTTCCCAAATTTCGCTTGCCGCCTTTAACGCCGCTTGGTCAGGCGGCTTTTGCTGCGGTCGGGGGGCGGGGGGGGCATTTTTTCTGTATATCGCGTTTTTCGGATTTTTCAGAAACATTTTTGCGCTCCTGATTACCCCGCCCTTGTACCCGTATCGGTCATCACTTTCGTTCAAATTCTTGAACTCCTGATAGCCTTGTGCGGTCATATAAATATTTTCCGCACTTAGGATTTTTTCCAATTCAGAGATTTCAAAAACTTTTTTTTCGGCTGTGCCGCCGTTTTTTAAAAAAGTTTCTTTATTCTCTTCTTCTTTAAAGTCTGTTATTCTTTTATTCTTATATTCTATATCTGTTGTCGTTTGATTGTCCCTCGCCTGACTATTGTCTGACGGTTGATTGTCAATCGCTTGACTATTGTCTGACGGTTGATTGTCATTTGGTTGTCGTTCTTCCTCTTTTTTGTGTTGGTAAGTCGCATAATTACAAATAGTTACAACAGAGTATTTGTTTGTCGTTTTTACCGTCAAAAAACCACAATCAGTTAAATTTTTAACGATTGTTCTATATGTACGCTCTGTTATTCCAACAGATTCGCACATACTTTTCATTGACGTTACAAATTGCCCTTTTTCCAACTCAATAGTTTCCCATTTTGTTGGTTTTGGGTTTGCTTTGAGCAAACAATGAAGCATAAAACTGACGTATTCAGGCTTGTGATGCCAACGCCAATCTAATATACTATCATATATTTTTACCCAACGCATTATTTTTTTAAAAGAAATTCATAATTTTGCATTTGATATTTTTTGAACTCCTCAGGAAAGAAGTAATACTGCCTACCGTTCATAGTAAGCGTATTCCCATAATCTCCCTTGTGAAATTTGCTATCTAACGTATTTTTTGTTACGCTAAGATATTCACATATCTCAGCCTTTGAGGACAATGGTTTTTTATTTTCAGTCGCTTGTTTGCGACCGTCCTCAACCCCTTGCAGATATGCTTGGGTGAATAATTCTTTTGTTGCTTGAAATAAAATTTCTGTTGCTTCCATTTTTTTTTTAATTTTGCGCCAAATATGCTCATTTGTGCTTTTTTGGCTTCAAACTTGCATATTTTGGTTTGTTTTGACACTGCAAAGTAAAGAATTAATCTTGAATTGACCAAATTTTTTCAAGATTTTTTCATTGATTTTTTAATTTTTTTTACAAATGACTGATACAGAAAGAATTACAGAGTTATTAAAATGGCTTGATATATCTGCAAGGGAGTTGTCTAAGCAGTTAAATCTACGTTCTCCACAAATATTTTATGATATTAAAGCGGGGAAATGTGGAATTTCTAAGGAACTTGCAGCGAAAATTCAAGAAAAATACTTGAATATTAATAAGTCGTGGCTATTAACAGGCGAGGGAGAAATGTTCGTGCAGCCGCCGACAGCGAACAACACTATAAATAATTCGGGGAATTTTTGCGAAAATGTAATCGGTGGTGGTTTACAGCAACAATTAGCGGAATTAATCACTATTCAGAAAAAATTTCAAGATATGATAAGCGTTAAAGATAAGCAAATCAATGAATTAATTGAAATTTTGAAAGATAAGAAAAAATAAGTACCTTTGCGGTACTATGAAAATGGAAGAAATTATAAAAATAGTCAGTGAACATAATCTAAAAATGAGCGGTAATAAAAAGAATGTTTTAACATCGCTTATTTGGGTTTTGGGAATATTGGGCGTTGGGCTAAGTTTCTCGTGCATATTATTTGAAAATGCTATGTTACAGATATTTATGTGTGTAACATTTTCTATTGTATTCATAATTTTTTTGGTGGCTTATTGGTACTTTTTGATAAAAGACCCTGATAGACTGCAAAGTGAAAAATATGAAATAATTGCGCTATGAAACAAAAAAATTGTGCTAAATTGTGCTGAATTGATATTTTTTATTAATTTTGCAGAAAAATTAGTTCAAATGAAAACGAAAGAGCAAATATCAAAAATTCAGGCTGTTGTAAATTACATACTTGAAAAAACGGGCGGTGTGGATTACATTCATCTCTTTAAGATAATGTATTTTGCACAGCAGGAACATCTTGTTCAATACGCTTTGCCGATTATGGACGATTCTTTTATCGCAAGACGGCACGGCGCAGTCCCCTCTCTTACATATAAGGTTATAAAATGCAAAGAATACAACGAAAAAGTATCAGACGAATTAAAAGAGTTTTACGATTCTATTCAAGTTGTTACGGACAAAGAACATCAGGAAATACGGTTAAAAGACGGTGTAAAATGTGATTTAGACGAACTTTCAGGCGCAGACATAAAAACCCTTAACAAGTGGATTGATAATTGCTTAAACGTTGATTCTTATAAACTTTCAGACCTTTCTCACGATAAGGCTTGGCGTAAGGCAAAACGGCAAACAGAGCGCACAGGCGAGGACACAAAAATAACGCTTTACGATATGGCTAAGGCTGGCGGAGCATTGGACGGAATGTTGGAAGTCATAAAAGAACGGCAATCAATAAAACGTGCTTTGTATGGATTTTAGGGAATTGCAAGCGCAGCATAAAGCCGAACAACGCAAAGTAACAGAAGAAAAAATAGTTGTCGGTAGTCTTTTCCGTACCGTATTAACAAGTGAGGACGGATTAAAATTCAAAGACGGTCGGACACAAAAACCGAAACGAATGATAATTGTGGGAGTTGATAAGGTAAACAAAGTATGTTTCGGGACGGTACTTGTAAATACAAAACTTTCGCCGGCAGCACGTTTTTCACCGCTGTACTTTGCAACGCAATATTGCTTAAAACAAGAGAGTTATCCTGAATTTCTTGATTATGATAGTTATGTGGATTGTGGTATTTTGTTTCCGATTTCGTATGATAAACTCAAAAGCGGGGAATATTTCGGAACACTTTTAAACGAGGATTTAACAGCGATATTTGATATACTTGAAACAACTGATATGATACCTACAAGCGAAAAAAAGCGGTTTGGAATACGCAGAAGATAAAAAATAAAAAAAATAAAAAGAGTTTTTCAACCGCAAAGGTAAACAATCAAACCGAAAAAACAAATAATTTATGAAACATTCTGTAAAAGTCGCCTTTGCTAAGTCCGCTAACGACTTGAAACCTATACGGTTAAGGGTCAGTTTTAATTCTTACAGAGTGGATTTGGCAACGGGATTGTCGTATGAAGAAAAAAATTTTAAGAACGGCAAGGCAAAAAACAACACGATGAACGCCAACCGTCAGACGGCAATGGAGATAAATTTTCAGTTGTCGAAAATGATTGAAGTAATTGATAATTACTTTATTAAGTGCCACCTCGAAAACCGTTCTCCGCTGCCTGACGAACTCCGAACTACTTTTAACAAGGCTATAAGAAATAAAATTTCTGTAAACAATCAGAGTGTTTTTCCGCTTTTTGATGAGTTTTTGAAACATCAGGACAAAGAAAAACAACTGTCTTTCAACTGCTTAACGAATTATAACAACGTTAAAAGAAATCTTGAAATATTTGATAAAGATTTGACAATCAACGATATAAAACCCGATTTTTTGAACATTTTTAAAGATTTTTTGGAAAAAAAGAACCTGAAACACACGACAATCAGACATATTTTGTCAATGCTCAAAACGTTTCTAAATTACTTAAAATCAAAGCATTATATAAATATTGACATTGAACAACATTCAGTTGTTAAGGTTATCAAAGGCGACACACAAAGTTACTTAACACACTCAGAATTAAAGCGTTTGTATGAAAGAAAGAGTTTTGATAGTGATACGGAAGTGTTAGCGAGGGATATGTTTGTTTTTGCTTGCTTTACGGGGCTGCGGTATTCAGACCTTACACGGCTAAAAAAGTCTGACATAAACCCTCAAAACATAGAATTTATAACAAAAAAAACGGGTACAAAGGTATCAGTAGACCTGAACCGATACGCAAAAGAAATAATAGATAAGTATTTGAATATTAATCCTTTGTTTCAGAATCTATTTCCGCCGATTTGTTTAAAACACTATAATAATATGCTGCATAAAATCTTTAAGGATTGTGGTTTTGATAATGAAATTACGCTTACTTATTATAAGAGAGGGGTCAGGGTAGAGGAGAAAAAGAAAAAATACGAAATTCTATCTTCGCACTCCGCCCGCAGGACTTTTGTTGTAGAGTGTTTGAGAAAGGGAATTGCACCGCTTATTATAATCAGATGGACGGGACACCGCAGTTTGGACACTTTAAAACCTTATATTGCTATTGCAGACGAAACTAAGAAGTCAGAAATGACAAAATTAGACGAGAATTTATAAGAAAAGTATAAAATTACCCTATTTTTAAAGGTTTACCAAAACTTTTTATAAAAAATAAATGATTGTAACTTAATGATTATTAATAACTTACAGGGAATTAACAAATTTTAACAGAATTTTTTTGGCGGGCTGAAAAATAGTTCTTAGATTTGCAACGTCAATCAATCAGAAACAACCCGATAAGACACCCAAAAAAATTGGTGCGGGTTGGGTTGAATTGACAAAGAGTTTTTAAATGGTTCTTATTAAGTGGTTGATTTTGCGCCACGTTGGTATAGGATAGTATATAAGTGCGCTTGTTGTTATTAAAATGGAATCATTATGATACCTTAATGCTCGAAGCGGATTTTTAGACAAATCTTTTCCGATAACACGCAGCGTATCTTGCAAATGATATTCTAAAACCGTTTGGTCGTCGAAATCAACAGTCAAAATGCCATCTTCGTATTTTGTAGAGTGAGATTTTAGATAGCGTTGATTGAAACCTTCAAGCGGAATTTTGTCAACATATTTTAATAAATCAAAATAATACCAATTGTCGTCTTCATAATAACGGTCAAAATACTCCCAGTCGGAAAATTTTTTGCGTATAGTGTCGGTATTGTGATTCAGAAATCTGTATTCCATTATAAGTGCTTGATACGCTTTGTTTAGGGTTGAATCTTGACGAATTGAGTAGATGTCAATATCGTTTTTCAACGTCCATGTAGAAACATCGAGCGCGCCGATTTCTTTGGCATGATTGATAAATCTTTCGTACTGATTTTTAATGCCGATATTTCGCGCTGAAATCGGCGGAATGCACGTAAAACATACCATCAGCGACATCATAATTATTGTAAAAAGATTGTAACGGTTGGTTTTCTTGAAAAGTGACATAATTGGAAATATCGTTACCAATATGTTGACAATCAGAAGATAAACTCTTGATTCTGTAAGACCGTATTCGTTAATTCGATAAACTACGCCAATCCATTGAAGCGCCAACGGAGCTATGGCGATAAAAGCAAATTTATCGTAAAACCAGTTGAAATTGCTATTTCCCAACGATTTGTTAAACAGATTTCCAAGCAAAGCAAGCGCAATATAAATGCTAACCATATACGCTACGCCACCACGCGGAAGTTCCTGTACTACAATGATTTTCAAGATGTAACATAACAGCACAAATGTATAAATCACTAATGCCGGTGATAAAATAAAGTCTATAATTATTTTCAAAAACTTACGATTATAATCTTCTTGAATTTCAGAATGTTCGGTGATATAGCAATACGACAGCGGAAAGAATGTAAACCAAATTAAAAAATTGACATGAGCCAACAAATGCCAAAATTCCGTGCTAAAAAGATACATAATCGAGCCGATAATTGCCGATACCATTGCCGAAATTATTCCCGAAATTAATAATGCCGAAAATAAAATTTCGATTTTAGAAAATATGCTAATAGCAAATATTTTGTTGTCGTTTTTTCTGATGTCGGTCAAAAGTACAATTGCACTGATGATATTCAGCACAATAAACCACGGTTGCTCCAAGCACCTTAGATTACCATCAATTAAGAAATATAATATCCAAACAAGCAGATAAGAAGCATAATATGCTGGTTGATTGATTTTTCTAAGCGTTATCGTAACAAAAAACTGAATCAAAACAAAAACCAATGGATAAAACATTTTTACAACATTTTCTACTACAAGGATTGCTGCAATAGTAAATGTAAGTCCCAAGGCTGTTTCCACCGGAAATTCCTTCGGACAGTTTTTTATATTTTTAAGTAAGTCTTTGAAATTTAGCATGATACTTCTTATTTTAAGAAACTTTCCATTGTCTTTATCAAATCGGCATTAAATTGCTCTAAATCAGAAAGTTTTATACTGTTGTTGTTTCCGATAGGTTTGTACCAAGAAAACTGAGAAAAATGCTTTTTCAAGTCTTCTGATTGAAACTCCCAACCGTGACGTGCGTAAATTTCGTTGCGCATTAAGCGGAGTTGTTGCTTGTCGAAAAGATATAAAATGCTGATATTCAGAACTATTTTTGAGGTTTGAGGCCACCAGCCTTGCCCGGAATCCTTGTATTTGAAAGTTTTGTAAACGGTTGTCGGTCTATCAGCCAAATCTTTAAACTCTGAATTATAAAGCGTTATGCCGTCAGAAGTAGTTTTTATGATGTAGACTTTCCCTGACATTTTGATTGTTGCGTACTTATTGCTGCTGTATTCGGTGCTGAAAGCAAAATTTCGGCTTTTCTGCCCGAACTTTCTGTCAGCGAAATGTATTTTACTGCGTAACCGTTTTTGCCGAGAGAATAATATTCTTCTTCGCTTTCTTCTTTTATAACAAACTGATTTGTAGCGGTTTTGCTGATTGTGAAACTGCGGTCTTCTCCTAAAAAGCCGTCAAAACGGTAGTTGTTAGCATTTTTTTGAACAGAGTAAACAACTATTCCGTCCGTCCATTGTCCGTCAATATTCTGCGCGTTAACACCGCAAAATGCCGTCGCAGAAAATAATAAAGTTAAAAATTGTCTTTTCATGGTTAAAGTGATTTTTTTTATTATTAAAATTCTATTCTGTATATTTTAAGATTTCCGTAAAATTATCCGCTAAAAAATCGCAGTGAGAGGCTCTGAGTTTTTCTTTGGTATGGTTGCCGTAAGTAACGGCGCAAGTTTTGCAGCCGGCGGCATTACCCATGTCTATATCAAAAGTTGTATCACCGACAACGAGAACTTCCTTAGGGGCAAGATTCATTTTTTTTAACAGATAATTTACCATATCGGGCGCGGGTTTGGGCTTGAAACCGTTGTCGCGCGTTACAAGTTCGTCAAAATAGTTCAAAATATTGTTTTTTGAAAGAATCAGCCGCAAAGAACCGATTCCGCGCGAAGTTACGATAGCCATTTTTATTCCGTCGGAATGTAACTTTTTTAGCGTCTGTTCTACACCTTGAAAAATTTTGGTGTTAGGAAGTTCAACTTCGCCGAAAAGTCTTTGATAAGTTTTTACAGCGATTTCGCGCTGCTTGTCATCGAGATTGCCGAGTTTTTGAAGTGCGTCGCCAAGGAGCATACCAATGGTTGCCCGCATTTCTTCTGCGGGAGGCAAGGCGATATTAAGTTCTTTGAATGTCGCCGTCATTGTTTTAAGAATGCCGTTGACGGTGTCGGCTATCGTTCCGTCAAAATCAAAAAATATTGCGTGTGTCATAATTATTTTTTTGTACAAATCTATCAAAACACCTTCTGTGCAAAATCCGTCAAATAAATTCGCCAGTTACGCCAAATGTGTCCGCCTTCGGTTTCGATGTATTCGTATTTGTAGCCCTTGTCGTCGAGGTAACGACGGAGGCCGGCGTTTTGCTCGTAGAGAAAGTCGGTTTTGCCGATGGCGATGTAGTAGAGATTCGGCTTGGCGGCAAAGAGATTTGCAAGTTGGTTTTGCGTCTTGGTGTCCTTCTGAAATTTGGCGTAAGTGTCGTTGCCTTCGCCGTTTACGTGAATGGCGGCAGAGAAAAGACCGATGTAGCCAAATGTTGACGGATAGAGTTTTGAGGTCATAAACGAATGTCCGCCGCCCATCGAAAGTCCGCAGATAGCGCGGTTTTGCTTACCTTTTGCCACTTTGTAATGAC
>JAEEGL010981850.1_pt1 | contig 59814 bp, 47 predicted proteins | sample 9134231 | NCBI WGS metagenome assembly JAEEGL01 (sample SAMN16246548, study PRJNA631951) | gut metagenome | biome: gut microbiome; feature: rumen; material: fiber-attached | host: Bos | place: Iran: Karaj | collected 2018-10
CAGCAGTTTCGCAAGTGTTTGGCAAGGGGTAGCCATAGTGATGCCATACTCTTGCCATACTGATGCCATAGTGTAGCCATACTTTAAAGTATGGCTACACTATGGCTACACTATGGCTACAGTATGGGTAGGGTATGCCTACCCCTTGCCAGTGCCTTGACAAACCTATGGTGAAAAAGGCACTACAGAGGCAGTGGCGTCAGCCACATTCAGTGAATGGTTGATGTCGTGTTCTTCCCGCAGCGGACACGGGGCAATGTTGAGTCTCGCGGAGGGCTATCGGCTGAATACATCCGATTGTTTCAGCAATTTGACCGTATGTTGATTGCCGTCGGCAGTGGTGAGCGTGAGGAGGTAGGAGGATTGAGGGCGTGCGGTGAGGTCGAGAGTGTATTGGCCGAGGCCGTCGGAGGTGAGGCGCACCTCCTCGCGGCGTCCCATGAGATCGGTGAGGATAGCTGCTGCCGTGCCGTTGTGCTCTTTCAGTTGCCCGTCACCCACCTTGATATGCACCCGCTGCCGGAAGGGGTTGGGGTACGTTACGAAATGATCAACATCCGCCAACAAGATACGCACATCGCCCGTATCGATAGGGGTTGTAGAGTCCTGCATCACGTATGGGGTCATAAAGGAGGTATCGACATATCTGGCGATATATGCATAGGATGCACCGCTGGACGGAACCGCAATCGTGCCGAAGGTGGAACTTCCACTGAATGTCCCTGCCAAATATACTGCGCTGTCAATAACATGGGGTCCATGCACTTTATTATCCGAACCGCTATGATGGAATGTGGTAGCGAACAGCTCATTTCCGTCGTAGTCCCATACAAGGAACGCATGGTCATCATGGGCAGTTATTGTCGAATCGCCCCAAATGATGCCCCCGCTGACTTCTGTTTGTCCAAAAACCCTATTGTGTTGAGTGGCCAGCTTGAGATTTACAGCCCACACACCTTGTCGTAAGAAGCAGCTATCGGCGCGTACCTTCCCCATAGACAAGGGCCGGAGGTCATCCATATCCAGTCGGAGCCAAAAGCCATCCCTATTTGCAAGGTCAAGGGTATCGTTATTATACAGAACAGTAGGACGTTCACTGGGCTGCCAGAGAGGTGTCCAATTTACAAAACCCGTCAAAAAGATGGAGTTAGTCCTATCATCGACATGGGCATACTGGAATGATGTTAGTACATTATTAGTGTTGGGGACGTCCCCAGTGAATGATAATTTCGCCATGGCGACGGGTTGAAGATCTGAATTGTATTTTATCATTACCGATGGCTGATCATATCCAATGGTGTCCATAACGAGTGTATTCGATCCATACACCCGCAGCGGACGTTCAATATTTTGACATATTAAGTTAAGATATAAGTTTCCATGCGAATCCACATTTAAATCATAATAATTGTACTGACCACCGATACGTGCACGGGGTTGCAACCATGTCGAGTCGAACACATAGGTAGATGCAAGGATGCTGTCGAAATGGGGAGAGAATTTAAGTATTTGGAGATTCTGATTAGAGGAGCGTTGTGTGGGGCAGTATAGGGGATGCATACCATCCACCAGTATCTTCAATGCAGTGATGGAGCCGTCCGTTATGCTAAAGTGGAGCGTATCACTATAGTATTCGTCTTGTGCATTGCGTAAGACATATATATTCCCTACACTATCGGTGACAAACGTTTTGTTCGACAAATGCAAGCAATGCATGGCGTCCTGTCGTATATGATTCATCCCAGAGATTCGAGGTGTCAGGATACGACCGGTAGAGTCCTGCCATCCAACGCAAAGGAAATGCTGTTCGATGACATTTCCATCATACCCAAAGGTAATGAAAGCTGTGGGTACTTCTTGAGCAACGCTGTCCAATGGCATAGGATAGGAATTGTTGCCAGGAATCAATGTGTCGAGATAGTAAAGATCCCTGTAATTGCGAATGTTATGAGCATAATATTCATAAGGCAGGCCGAAATACGTCTGAACCATAAAGGCGGTGTCGCCTAACTGCCTGAGGGCACATGGATAAGCCCCACCAGTATTAGGACCATAGATGGATTTGTGCCACATCAAAGTACCCTGAGGAGAGATTTTGGCTATCACCGTCGCGGGATAGATGGGCGGCGCAGTGATAATGCTGTCGGGGAGGATCCGGACACCGCATAGCTGGGCATAAGGCGAACACTCACCAAGGAAGTAGTAGTTGCCTTCCGAGTCCACACACGAGCCGACAATCTTGTTGGTACAACCAGAACTAGCATCCGGCCCCGTATAAGTCCTCACCCAGTCGAACCGCTGCCCTTGCGCGGTTAGAGAGAATGCGACGGTCAGCAAGAGAATAATTCGTTTTAGATTCATAATAATGTTTTAATGTATATTGATTTGATTAATTGCCTGCTGTATTAATGTTGATATTTTTCTGTCCTCAAAACCTTTTTGTCGTCCTTCTCTGCACTCCGACAATTCATCCAAAACCCGCTCGGCTGCCACAAAAAACACGTTGAATAGTGTCGATTATATGCCCAATAATTCTCATCAATAAATCTTAAAACCTCTTATAATATTAGTTGCAAAAATAGCAAAAAAGTAACACCAAAAACGAAAGATTTAACAAAATAATTTGTAATCAACTAATATACAATAAAGTATTTTACACTTTTAACATATTAAAAGTGCAAGGCATGTTCGGCTAAAACGGCCCTTCGGGCACACTTGAAACAATGGACTTGGGCATGCCTGAAGTAAGTGACTGGGAATTATCCCGTGGCGCTACACGGCGCAATTGTCCACCGGACGGGCGTAGATGCCCAGGAAGATCTCCCGCAGTTCGTCGGCATCGCCCTTCAGCGCGCTGAGTCCACGCATCATGTAGTCCTCAAATTCGGCACGCTCCGTGACGGTATAGCGATGTTTCCAGCGGTTGCGACCGCTGAGCAAATCGTGCGCCACGTAGTTGGTAGGGTACAGCTGATAGCCGGCAAAGATACGCCGGTCGATGATGTGGGCCAACTGTAGATACTTGTCATTTTTGTCGAACGCATCGCATTCCTCCAGCTCTTCACGTGTGATGGCTGGGCAGACAGTCAGCGTGATGCGCCCTTTGGGCTGGTTGACACCCTGCATGATGGAGGCCATATCCTCCCCTTCCGACTTGATATACTGCTGGTAACGGCTCACAAAGAGTTCCTGCGTCTTCAGGAAGTCGCACGGCTCGTATTCATAGCTCACACTCAGCGGAGTGATACAGAGCTCCTCAATATTCTCGACGAAGGGCTTTTTGCTGCTGAGGGCGAACATTTTCAGCACGCCAAGCTCCGTATGGTCGTCGCCATCCTTGGTGCGTCCGTTGCGCTGGGCTATCCATACCGACTGTTTCTTCTCAAGCAACGCATGGCGCATATAGCCCGAAACCTCTATGGAGTTCTTGTAAAAGTCGCGGATATTCCCACCGCGCACAATGCGGAACATCTTGTTTATCTTTCCGATGGCCGTGACCAGATCACCCTGCATCAGGTTGCTGCCGAAGGTAATCTCGGGGGTATCCATGCCATGCTCCGCGAGTGTCTTCATCAGAATGGCTGCATCCAGCACTATATCGCGGTGGTTGCCGATGTACATCCGGCACGTTTCGCCGTCCAACAAGTCAAGGCCACGCACCGAAACGCCCTTGGAAGTGTTGGCCAACACCAAGTTGAAGAACGGGATGGACATGGTCTGCTGGAACTCCCGGACGGTCTTAATCTTGAGAAACTCCTCCCTGTAGGCATCGGCAGTGGTGTCGGGATGGGACAATTTCACCATCATAGGGAATCCCGCATGGCTCGCCATGAAGCGTATCACCTCGGGAACCTCAGCATCATCGTAGGGGCGTGTGTTTTCGTACATTGGGCTTGGGTATTGTCTATTGTCAGTGTAAATGCCACACCTTGTCAGCGCAGACACTATCTTTTGTCGATGAATTTGGTCGGTTTGCGACGCGCTTCAGGCATCTGGATGCGGCGAATGGCATCGATGTCGTCAAAGCGTACATCGGGAGCCACCCGCAAATGGGCACGGAAACGGTCCTTCAGGTCCTTCACCATCTCGTCCCTGTCCTCACGACGGGTGCCTATGACAGCCGTAACCTTGTCGGTGCCTATTTCATTGGATTCGGCCACGACAATGTAATTCTCCACATACGATACATTGTCCAGCACATCAAAGATAGCCGCCGGGTAGAGCGTCGTACCCTTGAGCTTAATCATCTGGTTCTTCCTGCCCACCAAAGGACTGATGCGGAAGCTCTGCCGACCACATCGACAGGGCTCCGTGTGGATACAAGCCATGTCCCCAGTACGGAAACGAAGCAACGGCATCGCCTCGACACCCAGGGTTGTCACCACCACTTCGCCCACCTCTCCATCGGGCACCGGACGGTCATCGTCACCGATAATCTCAACAATAATCAGCTCCGGATGGTGGTGACCACCGCAGCCGAATGGGCATTCGGGAAACGTAGTGCCCATCTCCGTAGAGCTATAGGTGGCGAACAGCTGCACATCCCATTTCTCCTTTATCTTCTGGCCCAAGAGATTCAGGTTGAAATCCTGGTCGCGCAAACCTTCTCCGATGCCTATAATCTTTTTCACGCTGCAATTGCGGTAATCGATACCATGCTCCTCAGCATAGGAAATCAGCTTCAGAATGAACGACGGGACGCACATAATCGCATCCGGCTCGATACGCTTGATCGTGTCCCACTGCAGCTCAGGGATGCCGTTGCCCACCCTCACGATACCCGCACCCAAGGCACGGATACCCAAGAAATAGGCCAGACCAGCCATGAAACGTTTGTCGATAGTGGTCATCAGCTGGAGCACATTGCCCGGAGCAAGCCCCGCACACATGAAGGAGATCTTCTCGTTGTAGGCCAAACGCTGGAGGTCCTTCTCGCTGCAGGCAAAGGTAACGGGGTCGCTAAGCGTGCCGCTGGTAGTGATATAGTCAATAATTTTGTCCCGCGGCACACACATGAAGTCATGATTGTGCTGTTGCAAGTCCTTTTTCTCCGTGAATGGAACACAGGTAAGGTCGTCCAACGTACGGATTTTGTTCGGGTCAATATGGTTTTCGCTGAACATACGCTGGTAAAAAGGTGACTTTGCCGCCAGGTAAGCCACGGCCTCCTGCAGACGTCCGTCTTGATATTTACGGATAACGTCCCGGGGCTGGAATTCTATTTCGGGGTAGTTCATATCTTATCTAATACTTGATTATCTTCTGCGTTTTGAGCCAGTCATGCAACTTGTCCTGCCAGTGCGACGACCGCAAAAACTCACAATCTTTCATGCCATAGCCATGCCCGCCAGTGTCGTAGAGATAGAAGGCATGAGGGATTCCCTTTGCCTCCAGCGCCTTGTGGTAGGCGATGCTGTTACGCACATCCACCACATCGTCATCCTTCGATGCCTGCAGGAATACCGGAGGCATATCTTTCGGAACAGTCAACTCCAGCGACATGCTGTCGCGCTGAGCCACCGTGTAATGGCGCGTCAGTAAGTTCTTACGCGAACGGACGTGCGCAATGCTGTCCTGCATAGAGATGACCGGATAGACAGGTGCCACCCAGTTCGGACGCAAACCCACACTCGTGGTCACACCCAATGGTTTCAGATAGTTCCGCTTCCCAACTGCACCGGCCATAGCCACCAGATGACCTCCCGCCGAGAAGCCGATAGCCCCTACCCTGCCCGTGTCAATACCATACACAGAAGCGTGCTCACGCACATACTGCATGGCACGCTGGAAGTCCTCAATCATCGCCGGATGATGCCATCCCCAACTCGACACACGGTAACAGAGCACGAAGGCATTCACGCCAATACTGTTGAACCACTCCGCCGTCCTACGTCCTTCATGGGGGATGCCCAGATGATGATAACTCCCACCTGGACAGATGATGACCGCAGCGCCAGTATTGTTACTGTCTGGAGCCGGATATAGCAACAGACGCGACTTGCGGCAGTTGACCGTTTCCACATCCTGCCATATACGAACCACCTGGGCTGAGATGACAAAACATGAGGCCAGGAAAAAAATCAGGCAGAGTTTCTTCATTTTTGCAGCAAGCTTTTGACCTCCTCAGCCGTCAATTGATGATACTTAAGCTCACCGTTCGGCAGGAATGTGACCTCGAAAAACTCTTCGTCATAGAACGAGAGCTTGGAGTTGGTATTGGGATTACACTCTATGTAGCGGATGGCATTCAGGTCAAAACCTTTGGCTTTGCATATCTGCTCAGCCAGCGAACGACCCGCATAAGTCACCGAAGTGCCAGGATTATCCTGGTAGAGTTCCGTCACAATGACAATGGGGGCATTCTGGTCGCCAAGCACTTTCAGTCCGCAAGATGACGGCATGTCCCACTGTCCTGCGAACTCGAACACCTCGTCGTAATATTCTTCCGATACTTTCATGTAATGATATGTTGTATTTTTCTAATTAATGGTTAGCATTGATACTGATGTATGTTCAGCGAATCGAACCACCTATATCTCACATCTTCTATTATATACAATCAAAAACGCAACTACAACCTTAACAAAATATCATGCATAATAAATTTGCAAAGTTCGGAAAAAAAACTGACGTGTGCAAACACCCACCCCATGCATGGATAATTATCTCACTGGAAATCATATTAAATATGCATTAAAAACGAATAACAAATACTATATACGTCTAACAATATCATCACGTATCGCAGATGCTTATCTGCTATACGGCATGATTGCAAATCCTATCGAACCACATTGAGCAAGCATTTTCACTCGCTCTACCCAAGGTCTAGGCAAGGAGATGCCATAGTGATGCCATAGTGATGCCATAGTGATGCCATACTCGGGAGTATGGCATCACTATGGGTGCACTATGGGAGCAACATAGGTAAAGCTTGGATAATAGGGGGCTATGATATCCTTATCGAGAGAGAATGACACAAGGAAGATAAGAGGAAGACAAAATAGTGTCACACACCATCCATAGAGACACAATACTGACTCTGGCGAAAGTGGGTTGAGAGAAAAGGAAGCCAACGACAGGCCTGTGATATAGCATTTTGTGTAATATTATAATTTGACCGTTCATAGAAATGCTACAGTTTACTGAACCTCAAACATCTTCGGAAAGCCATTAGAGATTAACGCCATCCTAAAACAACATAGCAATTTTAACATCAATGATTTATATATTATTCATCTATCAATGCTAAATAAACCCATCCCAAATTAAAAAAAAAACTTATTTTTGCAAATTAACAACAATACCAACAAAATGACTTAAAATACAGAAATAAAACAACATACATAATGAGCTTGACGCTCTTGTTTCCTCTACGGTAAAGTCTGGTAAACAATACTAAATGCGGAAATGAGTATGCGGATAGTTTGCACATTGGTGCAGATTCTTTCCCACTTATTTGCATTTAAGGTATTACCAGACACCTCCGTAGAATTTAAGTGGTGACCATTGAGAGGATTTGCGCCTTTCTTTATGCCCCTACGGAAAACATCGGCTTCCCAGCTCGTTGAATAAGAAGAGCAGGGCAGCCGAAAACTGTTTTATAGAGTAGGCAGGAAAACTTTTCAAGTAATGAATCAATATAATGCGATTGTTAAGACAATCTCGATGTATCCTGAGAAGGTGGCACTAAGATATTTCGGAATACCGGTCAGTTACAGCAAGTTTGGCAGAATGATAGACGCTACTGCATCAGGACTGTACAATATGGGTGTAAGGTCTGGTGATGTAGTATGTGTTGCTCTGCCATCAACGCCTGAGAGTATAGCTACACTTTATGCGCTGAACAAAATTGGAGCCGTTGCAAGCACTATTGATGTGCGTTTTACAGCATCTCAAGTGGCTTCAATTGTTAATGCATTGCATGCCAAGGTATTGTTTATAATGAATTTCAATGTAAAATGTATCGCAGCAAGAGCTAATGAGATGGGAGTGGAACACATTGTGGTGATGAGAGGTTGCGAACTTTTCCCTAAAAAGGTGTCTTCATGGTATGCATTTGGTGAACTGTTTAATGGGAGGCGACGGGCGTACAATTCTGTTGGTAAATTTATGCATTGGAGCGACTTGATGGAAGCATCCCACGGTGATGCACCACGCCACGACTGGATGCCCGATTCCCCACAAATGATATTCCAGACATCAGGAACCACAGGTAGGACAAAAAGTGTGATGATTACCGCGGAGAACATTGAGATTTCAATGTTACGTACAAAAGAACTTCTCTCCCAGGTAGATGTTAATGATACCGTACTATGCTTGTTACCAATATTTGCATTTTATGGTTTTTTGACGACTGTACATCTTCCGCTAACCGAAGGTATGACAATTGCCATTGTCCCCATCTGGAAAGCGAAAGATTTTATAAGGACAATAGCCAGACTTCGTCCGCAACACGTATTTACTGCGCCATCGAGCTGGGACGCAATATATGACAAATCAAACATGTCAGCCAACCTGTCGGATCTAAAAACAATTGTTGTGGCTGGTGATGTGATAAAGCCTGATTTTGAACGCGACATAAATGAATTTTTACATCATTGCGGATGTGGTAGTGAAGTAACCAAGGTATATGGCATGACAGAAACTGCAGGCATTGTGGCTTATACCCAACCAGGATCACCGCACAAATACCAATTGGGATTTTCGGGCGTAGTCGCAGCCGGTTCCAAGATAAAGATAGTTGATGAGGAGATTTGTGTCACACACCCCACTAAACTGTTGGGGTATTATGGCAACATAGAGGCGACAAATAACCTTCTCCGGATGCATGAAGAAGAGGAACCATGGATACACACAGGGTGTCCGTGGTGCGCGCCACCATGCCTACGAATATCTGAAGAAAAGGAAACATGGATACACACAGGTGATAGTGGATATCTTGACAATGAAGGAAATCTATATGTGACAGGCAGAATAAAGCGTATGATTGTACGCAACGATGGCACAAAAATATTCCCCCTTGAGATAGAAGATGCATTAATGCGCCATACTGATGTTTTAGGCTGTGCCGTAGTGGCTTGTAAGGACAAGAACCACCCGCAAAGTTGTTTGCCTGTGGCGTTCTGTGTGGTCAAGAGGAAAGGAAGGCGAGCCATAGGGCGAATTATGCGGTATGTTAGCAAAGAACTACCGGTACATCTGCATCCTGCGCGGATTATTACCATTGACAAACTACCTGTTTTGGGAAACGGTAAGGTGAACTTGGTAGAGCTATCAAAAACGGCAAATGGTGAGAAATAGTGTTTATTGCAAAATCAGTCTGCCCTTAATTATGGTGCTGTCTGTATGTTATTCGCGTGCGCAATTGTTATGTGATACAGCTTTGTATTCCAGTGGTATATCCTATTGTGTAATGAATGTCAGAGATTATTCATTCAATGAATTACTGAATGAAGGAATCAATACTATGGCCAAGCAATTGGCAGAGGTGCATGCACCTGTCAAAGCGGCTCGACCTGCCATTAAAGGGTACATCAAACGCCATCATTTCATTCTTGACAAAAAGACCCGTCGAAAGACTTCGTACAGAGTGATCAACTTCGAATATCCATCCCATTCGCCAAGTGGCGAACCCATTCTTCTTTCGGGTACAGTAACGATGCCCATTCTCAACGGCAATAGACCTCAGCGTATGCTTGTATATCACCGAATTCTGGTCGCAGATAATAGTGTCTCCCCATCCAATAGCCTCCCGATAGAGGCGGTGTTGTCGGCAGACAATACTATATGTGTATTCCCAGACTATTACGGTTGTGGCGTCACTGAGGGGTGTTCCTTGCCTTACGCAGCGCTTAACTATCATGCTTGTTGTGCTGCGGAATGTGCTCTGGCAGCACTTGAGATTTTGCAGGATAGTGGGTGTGTGCTTGATACAGGATTCTATAGTTGGAATACAGGCTATAGTCAGGCTGGAGGCTATGCATTGGCCATGCACAGGTTTATAGAAGACTCGTTGTCGTATAGTGCCCAAAAACGATTAAATCTTCGCTGGAGTTTTTGTGTGAATGGTGCATATATGCCTTCCGTATTGTATCAATCCGCTATTCTGAATGGAGACATGGGTGACACTCCATCCGTATTTCTTCAGGGACTGCAAGGCTTGTTTGTCTCCCATTCCGAGCAAATGGACACTCTTTCTGTTCGGGATTTTCTCTCTGACAAAGCATTGTCATCAGGGATGGACAGCATTTTGAATACATATAACAATGGGTTGTGGGGTTTGGTTGACAAACTCGACGGACGAGATAAGAGTCATAATCCGGCAGATTATTTCAGTCCATCGGTTCTGGATACTGCAACAGATCTTTATAAGACGCTTATGTCCGTTCTAAAGCTTGATGATTGTGCATCAGGATGGAGTCCTCACTCGTGTGTTGTACTCTGCTCTTCCCGAAACGACCATCTTATACCTTACCATATCGCGGAGCAGACATATAACCAACTTTCATCGGCAGGTGGCTGTTGCTATCTGCATACCCCCAAAATTAACAGCCCTCATTTCTTGTCAGGATTTTTTTATTTTTTAAACCTTCTTCACTATAATGAAAACGAATTGTATGAACGTTGGCGAAATTAGCCTGTTTGAAAAAGTTGGGATTCCGATGTATAATCAATGATTAAAAAAAACGTAAATTTGCAACCACTTTCAAGTGGTTGTCCGGCTATGAAAGAAAATAATTTGTTTATAATCACGCAGGATGATTTTTTTAAGGAATGAATAAAGTTCAGATGAACTATGCGTAAATGCAAACAAAGCAAAGATAAAATCGAAAGAGGCCTTATGACCAAACTTAAGAGCCCCAGGGTACAAGGCATATAAAATAGCTTGTAATGACAAAGGGATTTGAACATAGCGGATGGACGGGAAAAACCGGAGGATTGCCGTGGATGCAGCGTTCCCTGATTGTTTTGTTTCGTACGGTTCCATTGTGGCTGCCTTACGGAATGATGGCGTTGGTGGTTCCTTTTTATATGTTTTTCAATAGGAAAGAATATCGGGTGATGTATTGCTTTTTTCGTGAGAAATTCCAATATAGCAGGATGAGGTCGTTTTGGAATGTATATGCAAATCATTTCCGCTTTGGTCAGATAATAGTGGATCGTTTCTGTGTATATGCAGGGAAAAAATACAGTTTTATAACCGAGGGACAAGAAATCATGGATGAACTTGAGACACATACTGGAGGTTTTATAATACTCAGTGCTCATGTTGGGAGCCATGAAATAGGCGGCTATTCATTAAAGCCTAAATTGAAAATGTTTAATGCATTGGTATATGCAGGAGAGACAACAACGGTAATGGAGAATCGAAAAAGACAGTTGTTGCAAAACAATATCAGACTGATTTTGATTAAGGAGAATTTGTCGCATTTGTTTGAACTGAATGCCGCTATTGAAAATGGCGAGGTCTTGAGCATGCCAGCAGATCGTCGTTTGGGTTCGAGGAAATGTGTAGAATGTAATTTCTTCAACGAGACGGCCCCATTTCCGATGGGGGCTTTTGCTATAGCAGCACAGAAAAACATGCCAGTGTTGGCAGTATTCGTGATGAAAGAAGGCTACAAAACCTATCATTCTTACGTCTATAATATTCAAAACGATGCAAGATTGCCGATGCGTGAACGAATGACCCAGATGGCGCAAGAATATGCCGATAATCTTGAGGAAATCATTAGGCGATATCCCACCCAATGGTTTAACTATTTTGATTTTTGGAAAAAGTGAGCAAATGTTAAAAGGTAGTATAAAGTTTAATGATGTGGTAACGTAAATAATGTTAACAAGCAAAATGACTGATAATACGGTTAGAAAGAAAATAATGGTCATTGATGGAGGGCCACGCAGTAATATGAACACGGCTGCAATGGTTGCGGCATTTGTTGCGGGCGTTCGTGAGGGAGGCGGTGAAGCCAAGGTGGTGCGCTTGTATGACATCGATTACAAGGGTTGCCGATCTTGTATGGCATGCAAACTGAAAAGACAGCGAGAAACAGTCTGCTGCTATCCTGATGGTTTGACCAGTACCTTAAACGAATGCGCCCAGGCAGACGGACTTGTGATAGCATCCCCCATTTATTTTGGCGAGATGACAGGGATGGCGCGAGCTTTTTGGGAGCGTCTCACGTTCCCGTGGCTTGACTATGTGCAGGGTATCTTATTGGCACCAAGAAAAATGCCAGTTACTTTCATATATACAATGAACGGTAGCCCATCAAATGCCGAAAAGATACGTCGCAGCACCATGCGCAAAGTAGAGATGATGACAGATATGGCTCTGAGTCATGAACTACACCAAGACGTGGAAGTGGTGATAGCGAACAATACCACACAAGTAAGCGACTACAATCGTTACCACTTCCCAGATGACTTAGTTGAGTCTAAACGACAATGGCGCAACACTCACTGGGAAAATGATTTGCGCGCAGCACGAGACGCGGGTGAGCGTATGGTGGCAATGTGATGGAGGAAATCTACTCACCCCTATTCATACAATGGGCACTTTGTTCAGGTATGCAAACACAAGCATTATATACGTTTTGTAAATAGAGAACATTTGGGGGCCACAAGCGCCTTGGGGGCGTTTATGTGACTCAAATATCAATTATCCGCTGTCGGGTGTGAAGACGGATCAACATTTTCCACGCACTGCAGAGGCATCTTGGATGGTGTAATTAAGTTGATGTATATCTTGTTTTTATGAGATTCAACTATCGCACGACGTCTTTACCGAAGCTCTTGGTAGCCAGGCGACGATCGCGCGGACGATATGTGCCGTCCTCCATCTCGCGAAGCATGACACGTGTAAAGAGCTTGAACATCTTTTCCTCCTGCGTCTCATCTTGATAAAACGCCTTCCAAGCATAGTCATAGAGTTCCTGCAACCGTTCAGGAGTCATATTCTTAGGTTGATACACCACCTGCCCTGCATTGTAGTGATCCCAGTCGTGGTCAAATATACGTCCCTGACGCATCAGGTCGTCGTACGCTTTGGTATGAGGGAATGGAGCAAGAATCGTAAACTCAGCAAGGTCGAGGTCTATTTGGAGGAGAAAATCTATCAGCCGTTTGATGTCATCCTCGGTCTGGTTGTCAAGTCCCAGAAGTATTGTGCCTTCAACACCAATACCATAGTCGTGATAGCGCTTGACACGTTCTCGAATATAATCGGAAGTATCGTAAACGGCCTGGTAGACGTACCATGAGCCCGCCTGGGCGGCAAGGTCAAGCACCTGAGGGTCGTCCTCTATCGTGTGGCTAATGAATTTCTTCTTCAAAGGAATCATTTCCTTGAAAAGTTGCATTTCCCATTCCTTATTCTGTGCCAGCGAATTATCAACAATAAAGACACGATTGTTGTCAATGCCCTCCAGCTCCTCTATAGCTTTGTCAATAGGACGTGGTCTGAAACAACGACCGCCAAGATAAGATACCGCGCAGGGATAACAACTAAACCGGCATCCACGCGAAGCATGGAAAAGGTCGACCATCTGGACACCCTTATGATTGTAGAGGTCGCGCTTGTACAGGTCACGGCGTGCCGGACCCACCAGCGCTATATCGGGTTGATGCCCCATAAAATTATACACCTTCTTCAGTTTGCCATTCTTGAAATCCTCTATCACTTGCGCCGAACGGCCTTCCGACTCCCCAAGAAATATACTATCCGCATGCTGAAGAGTCTCTTCGGCATGCAACATTGTACTGATTCCGCCGAAGATGACCGTTTTACCCATGGCACGATATTTATCGGCTATAGCCCAACCCCGCTTCACTTGGGTGGTGAGCATCATGGATATGGAAACAATATCACACTCCTCGTCAAAGTCCAATTCTTCAACATTCTCATCAGTAAAAGAGACATCGACATATTCAGGCAATGTGGCCGCATAGACCACTGCGCCATGAGGCGGCAGATTAAATGTTGTCTGACCAGGAAGCTTCTTCCACTTGGGATAAATGAGTTTCAGTTTCATATATTAATGTGTTTGTTTCAATTCATTCCACTATTATGCATTCATTATTTCATCAATGATTGTATTCAACCCGAGGAATTCGGCACAAGTGATAGCCGACCCAATGCTGACACCAAGAATGCCATGAGAGTTGATATTCTGCCCCGTGAGAAAAAGATTGGGGACCTTGGTACGCTGGGACACCAACGTTTGCGTCGGAAAATTCTTGTCCCGAATAATGCCATACATTGACCCCTCATGTGTACCCGTATAGTCGCGATATGTTAATGGTGAGGACGTTTCATATCCTTCGATACAACTGTTGATTCCAGGAAACGAACGTTCCAATGCCGCCAACATCTGCTGCGCCTTAAATTCCTTGAAGGCCAAATAATCATCGCCACGGTGACCGACATGGGTATGCTCCCACTGCCGAACTTCATCGTAACGCATGTAGCATATCATCTCAGCACTCTGCGCGTAACGGGGATTGGGCTGATGGCATTGATGCATATATAGGTAACTCGACGGATATTTGGCAACATCGTAATCAGCCGATTTCCACACGTCAGCATCTTCATAGAAATAGTAGTTATAGTTGAGATACGGTGTTGTGTTCTCTTTCAACTTAATATAGACTGTAAAATTGGCTATTGTATCTTCCAGTCCATTCACACGGTCACGATATGCCTTACGAACCAGATGAGTGTCAAGCATACGGAGCGTTGTCTGCGGATGCGCATTAGAGATGAACGAATCTGCTTCAAAACGCTCACCATTCGCGAGAACCACAGCCGTTGCCCTTGACTCGTTACACACAATATGCTCTACCTTACAATTGGTCATTATTGCCCCACCATTTGCTTGTATGGAACGCGATAGGGACTGGGCGATGGAATCGCTACCTCCCACGATACGCCACGCACTTTGGATATAGAAATTACTGATAAGGGCATGAATATATATGGGGGTCTTGTCCTTCACTCCGGCATATAGTGGCTGATTGGCAGCAAGTACATTCTGTAGCAAAACATTAGACGTGATACCCGCAATACTCTCATTGATGCTCTTTTTCACATAATCCACATCAATGAATTGCTGCGTGTCAATTTTGTGCATATTATACAGTGGCGATGCAGCTGCAATATTGCGTATCAGCTCTGTATACCGACGGATATCTTCTTTATTGTTGGGAAAATCCTGTGCCAATGTATCAATAAACCGATCATACCCGACAGCATATTTATATTGACGTCCAGCCATTGAGATAACATCAAACCCTTCATCATCAAGACGACTTACCTTCACATCGTTGAGGAGATTGAAATATCCAAAAAGCTTATGAAGGACTTGTCCCTCTTCCATGCTACCAATATAATGCATGCCCGTATCAAACTTGACACCCATACGACGGAATGTCTGCAAACAGCCACCCACCTGCGCCCCCTGTTCAAGAATAGCCACATGATAACCATGTTTGGACAGGATATAGCCACATACCAAACCTCCGAGCCCGCTGCCTATTATTATGATGTCGTATTTATTCACGCTATTATATAGATTTATGCTTTATGTATATTAGTAATTCGATCCATTACCATATCAAACTGCTGCTCGTCAGGCAGTGTCTCAACATAGGTTAAATTTGACGGCACGGAAGCACAGTTTTGTGCAATCCTCAGATGCTCATCCACGGAGTCAAATGCAACAATCTGAAGCCGTTTTTTAACCAAAGCAGCCAACAAGGTTAACTCGCCTTGACCACAACAACGTACCAAGATACGTCCTTCATCTGGCAATGCGTCTATTGCCGCTTTAATGGCGTCCCACGGTTGCATGGTTTTGCGGCATTGACGCTGCACCTCTACCCCTTTATATATGTAATTATACTTCACTAATGAACGGAAGTAGTCAGGAGTTTCGATCTCTTCAACCATCCGTTTATATTTGCACACGTATAACTCCCGCACCAGATGGGCAGTCTCACGGACTGAGTGTCCGGCTCTGTATGATGAATTAGACGGTTGGATACGCGGTAGGATATTGATATGGACACTACCTTTACGCAAATGGAATTCTTTCTTTGGCAGGATGTGCCCCACGCCATGCAGCATCACTGGCAATATATCCAATTCCAACTGATTGGCCAGATAAAATGCACCTTGATGAAAACGCAATATGGAGCAGTCTTCCGAACGTGTGCCCTCTGGGAAAACCAGTATGGAGTACCCCTTATCTACCAATGCCTTGAGCCGTGGAATATTTTTGTCTATTCCGTCGGCAATTGGCAGATAGTCTGCATAGCGAAGTATCCATCCGTAAAAAGGAGATTTCCAGACCCACTCATTAGTCAACACCACTATCTTCGGACTGAGCAACAATGTGTATAGGAGATCAAAGTGGGACTGATGATTACAAACGATAACTGCCGGAGATGAGAAATCCTCGTTATTAGGGTTGTTAACGGTATATGGCACCTGCGGCATACATTTGGCCATAGCACGGAATAGTCCGCATATAACACGATGGAATAATAGCTTATGACTATCGGTACGACCCATTACCGTAATCAAGACGAACCCCGAGAGGGTCACTATGATAGAGAAGACAATAAAGACCGTAAAACCAAATACTGATTTGCAGAGATTCCAAAGCGTAACGGGTATCAAACGTGGAGTGGACTTCTTACGTGTAAGCAGGTTGAACAAGAAAGGAGGTATCACACATGCCATAATTACAACAGAAACCATGCCCACTATAGTCACCTCTGCCAATGATCTCATCGCCGGATGTTTTGCAAAGATCAACATACCAATGCTAATAAACATGATAGAGGCCGACAGGATAATGGAGTTCTTGAATTGGGCAAGCATTTTCCGCCCAGTTCTATATTCATACAAGGTGCCTTCTGTAACAAAAATAGAGTAATCGTCCCCCATACCAAATATAAAGGTGGCCAGTATTATATTGACAATATTGAACTTCATGCCAGAAATCCCCATTATACCCAGTATCCATACCCATGCCACAACAAGAGGCAGAAACGCAATCAACGCAATCTCTATACGGCCAAACGAAAGGACCAGGAAGAGAAAAACAATAAAGCCACATATATAGAGAACATAATCAAAGTCGTCCGACAACGCGTCCGCCATTCGCGCAGCAATAGAGCCATCGTCGAACACAAACACATCCGGACTCACTTTATTCAGTTCCTTACCCACCCTATCAAGTGCAGACTTATTCACATCAAGCATGTTATACACCAAAACATGCGAATCCTCTTCCACCACATAACTGGCAGCGACACTCTGTAGAATGGGCTCAAAATAGGATAACTCTTGTGGCTGATATGTCCGACTAATTATTGTATCTGCTAATGCAAAAGCATCTGGATTAAATCCATTCCGGAGAGCACCCTGTCGCAAGTTTATCTTATACGAATTGGCCCTATCTGTCCAAAAATCATTCCATAGTTTTATGCGCCGTTGTTGCTCTTGTTGCGAAGGGAGGAATATACTCACGCCACTCACACTTATAACCGCCGAGTCCTGCACAAGACGAGAAATCGCCTGCTGCGCTCTTTCATTAGCCAATAATGCTTGATTCAGTGTTTTGCCCTCACTCACGCAATATAGTTTACCAAGCGTTGAATCCACTTCTGCATTAAGACGTTCAAAATAAGCCCGCTGTTCTTCCGTCATGTAATTTATGGCGTGCATATCCGTCTCAAAAGAAGTTCGGCCACTAAAATAGTAGAACACTACTGTCAGCAGCAATACCACCCCCATAATCCAACCCTTTGTTTCTGGCTTGAACTCTGCCACTGCTTTAAACGCCAAGTCTTTCCCATCCTTATATGACGACCGGAGAAGATGTGGCAGAAAGACCAACACAAACAGTATAGTGCCTACCAATAACAGCGCTGCAAAAAATCCCAAGTCTTTCATCGCATCACTGCTGATGAATAGCAAACTCAGAAATGCTCCCACCGTTGTGATATTGCCTATCAAAAGCGGATTAACAATATCGCGAATGATTTGCTCCTTGTCTGAAGTCCGTCTGTAATGGGACAGAAAATGTATTGGATAATTGATGGCAATACCCAGTATAATAGAAGCAGCTCCCATTGCTATGACAGAAACGGTATGCCTGATTAGGGAGATTATACCCAAAGCAAATATGCCACCAAACAAGATAGAGAGTAGAATAAGAAAAATGCTCTTACCATTGCGATAATAGTAGATCAACAACGCCACTATCAAAATCAATGACAAAACAATGGCGATAACACTGTCCTTTTTAATCTGACTCGCATTGGTTATCGATACTTGGGAGGCGCCAAAACAGCTTATATTAACCTTTCCGTCAAATTCCCGTTCCGTTGTAGCGATTTGTTCATCAATCAAATTTATCAGCCGCCCATTATTCTTTGTTTCACTGACAGGATAATTTGATGAAACGATAACTATCGCCTCACTGCCTTCTTTATTGAAAATATAATCATCCTCCGACCTATACTGCTCACCCGCATTGAATTCCTTCAGCCGCTGCAACACTCCAGATGAAAAAAACATAGGATCTGAGGATACCAAAGATTTCATCATCCCCATTGGAGAAGAAAGCAACATCCGGTCATTCTGCAACTGCCTATCAATATTGGACGGCTCCAGCAATGTATCCATGCGTTCATAATCTTCTTCCGTTAGAAAATACGGAAGATTATTCACGACGAACTGCGTCAACCCCATTACCTGTTCCTGGTCGACTCTATAAAATAATTCTTTTATAAGATGAGCGGTATCGGCATTATCAATCTTGTCAATGAGAGCATCCACAACGTCCGTCAACTCCATGTCTGCCCCCTCTGCTTCCTGCGATGTATAGCCGATATTAATTATTATACGATTATCAGCACCCATGTGCTGATACGCATATAGAATTCTCTGATTATCTCCCTTGTTTGGAAAGAAGCTGCCAATGTCTTCACTAAAACGTATCTTGGATGCACTTATCACTGAAAGGAACACAAGTAATAGCAGAATCACCCAGATCCACCCCTTATGACTCTCGAAAAAACGATATATACTAACAAAGAATCTACTCATCTTGACACATTCAATTATTTGGCGAGGACATATTTTCGAATACACATTGAGGGATAGCCATAAACGAGGGCAACAATACACAAAACTGCATTAAGAACGCTTATTCTTAGAAAATCTTTGAAAGGACGGAAATGCGACACCCGTTCGTCCCTTGGAGGATAATATACCTCTATAGCCACTGGGATAATCGGAATACACTTCCATGCACACCTTACCAGCATCTCTAATTCTGCCTCATAACGACTGGTATGGAATTTCATATTCTGCATAGCCGTAAGCGGATATACACGATATCCTACTTGCGTATCATACAATCTCTTCCCCGTCTGTAAAGCGAACCAGAAATTTGAGAAACGATTGGCAAATGTATTCTTTTGGGGCATATTCTCTTGCCGCAGATTTCTACTACCTATAATCAAACTATTGGGGTGCTGCTCCAATACAGCCATGAACGACGGCAATTCCGAAGCAAGATGCTGCCCATCGGAGTCTATCGTGACAGCATATTGAAAACCCCTACTTCTTGCAGCATCAAACCCACGCTCCAAGGCATATCCTTTCCCTTTGTTCTTTGGATACGATATCACTGTAACCCCGTTGGACAGCATTTGGAGTATCTCCCCTGTGTCATCGGTACTGCCATCGTTCACCACAATAATATCGCTGCTATATTCCTGCAAACCGCGTATGACAGAGAGTAGCGTCTTCGCATTGTTGTAGGTAGGCACAACAACACAAACACCTAACTGTTTCATACTATTTATACAGGGATTGTCCATCTACTTTAACACAATGCTCATTTTAGAAAAGACCTGATGACCATCAATAACTGTAACTTTCAATTTTACGCAGTCCTCCTCCGTACTCCACTGTAACTGGTATTCTACTACAGGATGCACAATGGGGTCTATAATGCCAAGATACTTAATATTCTTGCACGCCACTATTGAATACTCCCTTTTGTCTATATAAGAAAGCAACTCTTGAGCTATTTGCAGAAGACACACTCCAGGCGTAATCGGCATTCCTGGGAAATGTCCCTGGTAGATAGTATGACAAGCATTCAGACGAATACGCACGCATGCATTATCCTGCTGAAGGTCAACTTGCTCAATCGTATATAAATCATCTATCAGCATTATTGATTTACTTTCTTCTTAGTAAACGTTATCTCGGTCTTATCACCACTTGCCTCTTGAATCACCACCTTGTCTGCCAAATATGTCTTAGCATCTAAAGTCACTTCCATCTGAGTACAAACAAGACGCATCTTCTTGTTAACTGGCTTTAGAACCACTATTACCTGTGATTTCCCATTCTTCTCATAACTTACCTCGAACTCTTTCCCGGTGACTAAATTATCACCATTCAACGTACGTACAATAAGTTTTCCTAACTCACCAAGTGCTTTATTGGGAGCTGCTTTCCTGCCATCCATCAACATAGTAGCATTCCCTTTGTCAAACTGGATTACTATATGCTGCGGAGACGTATATTCCCAACATAACGATGACGGAGATACATACGACATTGTTCCTTTCTGAATCAACGGTTCGACAAACATTGAGGAATGCTTCTCTTGTGTGAAATTCGCCTTCAAAGACGACAAGTCCTTATACACCAATCTTATCTTCTCAATAGTTGCCTCGCGATCCACACCAGTTAATACCGTGTTTTGCGCCTGCAAATACCCGCTACTAATCGCAAAAGCGAACAATAACACTATATACTTGAATATTTTCATACGTCATTTGGCAATTAAATAAACACCTATCATAACTATCAGCACACCTATCCAACGTGTCAACGGTATCGTCTCATGAAAGAAAAAATATGCTACCAGCAAACCAATAATGTAACTAATGGAAAGCAACGGATATGCCAAGCTAAAGTCATATTTCTTCAAGACAAACATCCAAACCAACATGGCCGATAACGCACAGACTCCAGATGCGGCAAATTGCCATGTAGTTAAAGCACTCTTAAAGAAATGCCATGTCCACTGGAATTTACCAAATAATTGCACGGAGACCTTCAGTAATGACTGCGCTCCTACCAGAAGTAGCGACTGCGCAATGATGAGTATAATAAGTCTTAACATGAGAGCAAAACTAACGAATAATCCTGATTATGAAAATGGTTAAACACTATAATGTTCCTAAGATGGTCTATCGGACTTCCTCCTTCATATAAAAGATTCGTCGGCACCATACCTCTTGACAAAGCCACCGCGCCCACATAAACACCAAATGCAGAGCTGCAAAACGACTCTCCGAAGAGATGCTTATACCACATAACTGGAATAGGTGCAAATAGCCGCTCATATACATGATGAGATACATCATCGTTATCCTTGTCACCACTATAATTCATTACGATTGCATCTATGTCCGATAACGGAATGTGACCATTTTCAAGCATGGACTTCAGGCATACGGAGAGTTGTTCGTCCGATGGAGCATACAACATCTTCATACCTGATATACGGCACAGCGTTTCAGGAGTTCTTTTGTCAGACAATAGCATACTGAGAGAACAACTACCCGACAATGAACCTTGAGTATCGTGTTTTTTTAAAACATCCGCACCACAGTTTCCGTGTTTCCAATAACCCACCTTTCCTAACAATTTGAAGTAATCGGGAGTCATCTCATCATGTCCTCCAACAAGAATATGATGCAACGCTCCAGACTTCATTTGCAAGTATGCGTCATACATGCTACTGTCGAATGATGTTCCCCTATGCGAATAGGTAATATTGTATCCGTGACAATGAAAATGAAGTGCAATCTGAGAACTAACGGTATTATGCGTAGATTGCATAAAGAATGTTGGCTGTAGGCACTCCTCGTCATTGTCTATCATTGCATTTAGGAATTTCTCTGTATTCTCTATGCACCCCAGACCGGTACCCGTGATAATTCCGTCCAACGACTCACCTCCCAGGTCTTTTACTGCTTCCTCGGATGTCACAATAGCACGCTTGAGTAACCTTCCCATCCTACGAGCCGTCATAGGCGGGATGTAGGATTTGAAATCAGGATCCAATGATTCATTGTAAGGAGTAGTAGAATATATCGGGTGAGCGAACCAATCCTCACACAATGGTTTTTGCATGGAGATTTGCTTGATGGATTGTATATATATACCACTACCACCCACATCGTTTTTCACCTGCCAACCATTTCCTTCTAACCTAGAAAAGATACACGACGAGTCATTACCACCAAAACCAAATGAATTAGTAAGCACATGGTGCAATTGCACATCTGCAAGATTTTCTTTCTGCGGCGCAAAAGATACGCCCTCGATTTTTTGCTCAAAGTTGAGATTCCCTGGAATAAAATTATTCCGCAAAGCCAGCACACTAATCACACTCTCAATTGCTCCTGCAGCACTGGTGGTGTGGCCTGTATACGCTTTTGTCGATGACATGGGCGGGACGCTATCGCCGAATATCCTCATCATTGCATGGCTCTCACTCTCGTCATTGTTTGGCGTACCCGTGCCATGAGCATTCACATAATCAATATCACTTGGACGTAGCCCTGCATCCTGCAAAGCGGCATTCATCGCCAAAAACGCTCCATCTCCATTGGGTGACGAAGCCGTTTGGTGGAAAGCATCACACGCGTTGCCATATCCCGATAAACGACAAAGTGGCTTAACGCCTCGCCTGTTAGCCGACTCTAATGTTTCCAGAACGAGATAGGCCGCGCCTTCTCCTAAATTCAATCCCTTACGGCTCTTGTCAAACGGGCGGCAGACTTCGTTGTCGAGAATCATCAATGTATTAAAACCATTTAGATGAAACTTTGACAAACATTCCGTACCTCCCACAACAGCAGCATCGCATTCCCCTGTCCTTATCATTCTGGCGCCCAATATAACGGCATTTGCCGCCGACGAGCATGCTGTAGATATGGTGGTCATCATAGCAAAATTGCCCCGATACTGACCTGCGATAGTCTCAGTACACGCTCCACAGTCATGCAATGCTATATATTCATTATGGTTATTATTGTTGAGAAAATCCCGATAATACTGCTCACTCTTCTCCATACCACCCACTGTTGTGCCTGAAACAAACGCCACTCTTTCTGGACGGCTGTTCTCAATTCCAGAAGAAACGATAGCTTCTTTCAAAGCCACACGTCCTAACAGACCTGTCCTTGTCAACTTCACGTCGTCAGACACTTCAATTAACCGACGCAACTCCGAGTCTGAACACGGCACTTCACCTACAGGCAAATCGACATGCCTGGTTTGGAGATACTTTATTCTTCCAACCGAGGTCTTCCCCGACTGTAGTCCACGCAACGTAGCATCTGTTCCAACTCCTAAAGCTGAAACTATTCCCATACCCGTGACCACAATCTCTACCATATCTGCTTTCCTTAACTATTTGGTTCTATGTGCAGCAATATAGTCTGCCATACACTTTATCGACTGGAAAATTTCTTTTCCTTCGTTAGCATTGGCCAACTTGATACCATAATTCTTCTCCATTAGAACAATAAGCTCCAAGGCATCAATCGAATCCAATCCGAGACCTTCACCAAACAGAGGAGCATCCTCATCTATGTCTGCAGGTGTCATCTCTTCCAAGTTTAACACTTCGATAATTTCTTTTTTTAGTTCAAGAATCAGTTCTTCCATTGTTTTAATAAATCTTTTTAATATTATCTTTTGTTAATTCTATTCCTACGTCATCACGATGCACTCTTAGCAACAACACATCACAATGATCATCATAATATTCAACCCAACCTCCTATTATCACTCTCACTTGACTGTCCAAAAACGTGTCCCTGATTATCTGTTCTAACTTCGTCTCATCAAAATGCTCAAAAATATAGCATGCTGACTCACCGAATATTTTATGTCTAATGGATATCTCTCCCGTGACAATATTGGCCAACGTATAAACAAATATAGAAGGTGCCGGGTAATAATTTTCCGCGGATATCGTCTCTTGATAGGCCTTGTCATCATCCAATGACGAGCTACGATTGAGCACCACTACCGACCAGTCATCTTTTGGAATATCCTGAGATTCCTGTATTAACATTTCCGCGGCAAGCAATCCTGCTTTCGACAAGTTGTCCATCTTGTAGAACTTTGGATAGTGCAAACCTATGGATTTGTATATCTGCGATAACCATGTCACATCACTTGATGGGTCTCTTGTAACTATATTTTGTCCGCCGACAATTACCATATTGTCTGTAATACGGCAGTACGAGTGGATGGTCAACCTTACCTTGTTGTCATTAAGACGATTGTCAACATCGAAATCTGTTGATTGCTTATGTTCTATCAGAATGCTGGCATTGCTGCCACCAAAACCCGACATTAGTTTCAAGAATGCCCGTCCATCCGTCTTCCTCATTTGCATATTGACATTGACGTGCTGTACCGTCCCTGGATTCTCGGTTCCTTCACTTTTTAATATGCACCCGTTCATCAAAGCGTGCATTGACATTACCGTTTCCAACACCCCGGACGCACCCAATGTATGACCAAAGTGGCCCTTTAAGCTAAACACTGGAATCTCCGACAACCCTGCACGCATAAGTGCCATAGATTCCATATCATCATTATACGGCGTAGATGTACCATGCGCACTCACGAATGCCAAGTTGCTGACATCATACCCGTCCAATGTACGACATATAGACCTATACAACCCTTCTCCCGTTCGCGATGGTCCCGAAATATGATTGGCATCATTACTTAATGACCCCGAACGCATAACAATACAATCCTGAGATATGCGGGCAACATCTGGATGGGCATAGACTATAGTGGCAGCCGCCTCTCCAAGATTGAGCCCATTACGGTCTTTATCGAATGGTTTACACAACTGTTGAGACAATGCTTTGAACGACTGAAAGCCCGATATGACAAATTTGGAAAGTACATCAGCTCCAACAACCACTGCGTACTTATACCCATCGCTCTGCAAACAACGCATTGCAGCCACCTGTGCTGCGCATCCTGATATACAGGCGTTGCTGACTACGACAGGTTCATTGGGATTGCCAAAATAACGGCTGACCAATTGAGCCGAAACCCATAAATTCTCCCTGCCATTCTCAAAATCATTACGATTGTCCAACAAATCAATGTTGCCTTTGGTAGTTGAAAGGATGAATATTACTCTTTTGTCAGACGCGTCAACACCCGCTTTAGTAATAGCATCGGCAGCAGAGATGATGCATATCTTTTCCAGTTTCGTATAACGCTCATGAGCGGAATGGCATACGGTAGAGAAACGGCTGTCAACCTCACCATTATCCAAAAGCGAGACATAACACGGCTCCGGTATTCCGAAAAGGCCTTCGTAATATTTGCCTCCACGTTCGCCCCTCACCACTGCAGAATAGTTCTCTTCAGTAGTGAATCCTAATGGCGATACTATGTTATCACTTAGCCGTACAATCATATTCTATTATCCTTCCAAACCGTTCATTCGCTTCCACTCCATAAAGAATTCTGGCATTGTCCACACCAAGTTGTACTCCGTATCCAAAAACACCTGTGTACTGCTACCTGTAGCCACCAACTCTCCCGTTTCCTTGTTATATATCTCGTAGTTAAAGAGTATCTTGGCTGCATCCGTATTCTGTAGGGTTATAACAATTCTTCCAGTATCCCCGTACTTTAACGGTTTTTTGAAATGGAACTGCAAATCAACCAATGGTGCATAAAAACCCATTTCAAACATATGCATATATTCCAGATGATATATTCTGCCGAATTCTTCACGTGCATCCTCAAAATAGAGGGGATACGAACCATGCCAAACGATACCCATGGAATCCACCTCACTGAACCTGACACTAAATTCTCTCTCAGCTCTCAATATTTTCTTTGACTCATTCATTTCCATACCTATTTTGCGTCACTTACAAACACTTTCATATTACATGACGCTATCAGATTTCCTTTCACATGTATCTCGGCATCCACAATGACAGCATCCCCCACTTCCGACACTGTCTCTATAATTGTTGTCAATGTATCTCCTACTCGAGGAGTGCTGATAACCTGGAAATCTTTCACACCGCCAATAACACCCAGCCGTACAGGTTCCGTCCTGTTCAAATATCCGATACGGGAAGCACATGTTTGGGCAATGTTCTCCAAAAGCCCCACTGGTTGAAAAAGACTATTCTCAACAAAGATGTTGTCTTGTCTTACAGTGAACTCTGTCATGGTAACCTCCGGGGTACACTGCAACAGAACATCAACCATCACTATGGGTGCTCTCTGTGGAATGTATTGGAGTGCGTTCTCTCTCATGACATCTGTTGTTTTTAGATTATTGGCGACTGCACTGCATAATACTGTGCCCCATCCCCAATCCGTCGTAAATAGTATCTATCTTCAATCCTGAGGCATTCACGCAACGTTCCATATCTTCGCTGTAATACATCTTGCTATTTCCATTGGCAATAGCAGTAAAATATATACTGATTTGGGCTAAGCAGTAACTTGCGGTCTCAAAACGCTGACGATCCCAGAAAGTTTCCATTATATAGAGTTTGCTTCCTTTTTCCATCGACTGGGCTGCACGGCTAAGGATGCTAACCACCTCTTCCTCGGAGAAACAATCTAAAAACTGGCTCATCCAAATAGCATCAAAACCTTTAGGAAAAGGTACGTCGCGATCCAACAAATTGCAACCATGACCATGTATACGCTCATGCCCCGGGGTGTCTTTTGTTTGCTCGCGCATCATCTCCAACTGCTGGGGCAGATCCATAATGGTAACGTTTACATCTGAGTTATACTGCACACATTGTGTAGCAAAGCGACCTGTATTGCCTCCCACGTCAAGCAATGTGCGGGGATGCTGACCAAACACTATCTCTAACGCCTGCTTGAACGAGCAGTCTGAATAATAATGGTCGAAACCAAACCAACTCTTCTGGACTTGTTGAGGCAACCGAGACAATCCCTCATATACCGTTGGCCAGTCGCCAAACACCTTCAAACCCTCTGGTTTGCCATTCTTAATGGATTCCTCCAATTGAAACAGCCCCAGATAGTTCACATCATGATTAAAATCCATATTGACACGGGCCATCTCATCATTTATCAGAAACCAGCCCGCTTTGGCAAGGTAGAAACGTCCATCACGGAACAGCACCGTTCCTATCGTCAACGATGACTCCAACAGCACTTGTGCCCCGTAATGACTAATACCCGCCTGATGGGCTATCTCATCCATAGTCATACCGTCTTTGTGGTCGTCAAGCATCTGGAAGATGCCAAATTTAACCATCAATCGTGACACTTGGAACACCACAGGACCAAATGCTATCTCTTGTGCCAGCCGCTGCGCCTGCAACGCTGTAAACCGTTCTTTTCCGTAGATTTCTTTTTGAGGGCTTTGAAGTTCCATTCTCTTGAATTTAAATTTCTATCGGGTGGGGATCGCGTGTGTGTCCAATCCCCAAAAGTCATAGTAATTAAACCATTGTTCAGGATGGATTCTTAATACCGACTCCATCACGCCAACATACTGTTCCATCAACGACCGTATCTTATCCTGTAGCGTAATGGCACCTGTATCCATTTTCAACGGACGCACATAAACCTTGTACCTCGTACCTTTGCCTTTAACCACAAAGAATGCCAGCATATCAACCGCTGAACGTACTGCCATTTTGAACATCGCTATCGGGAAATGTGCAGGATGTCCCAACAGGTTGAGGGACTCCATCTGCGTGTTGCCCATTGTACGGTCGCATGCCACAATGACAAACTCACCCCTGTCTATCGCCTCTTTAATGGCGAATATATGCGACATATCATCCTTGATGGGTATCATGTGAACACTCGACTGTTCCAACGACTCCTGACGTTGATCCTGAAGGTTGGCACTCTCACCGGCAAAGACTACCCCATTCACCCGTTTCTTGTCCTGCTTCATACAATGGCCTGCCAACTCCAGATTGCCCACATGCCCACCCACGATGATGCACGGTTTGTCAATATCCAGGTATTGCTCAAAATACTCGCGACCATCGACATCAAAGTGAAACTGGTCAGCTTTGCCGGCCAAAACAGCAAAACGATCAAGCACTACCTTCCCAAACACGATGTGATTCTTCACCGTAAGCCAGAACGACCGCCACGCACCGTACCCCCATACATGATGGAAGTAGCCATAAATAGCGTGGTAACCCTTACGTCCCAAAAGGAGATAAAAGGGAATGATAAGGGGAAGCACCGCATAGACAACGGTCACACGCACCCGCCGAAACAAGCCGACAAGAAAACGTTGACCGAATCTGCCACCTTGCGTCTTACCGCTCCACTGTCGTTCCACCGATGGCATTTACTTGGAAAGTTGCTGTTCTATATAGTCGTAAAACTGAGAGAGCAGCTTGACATCCTTCATCTCCTCTGGTTTGATTTTAAAGCCGAAGTTACGCTCTACGATGACCACAATATCCACAAAATCGAGACTGTCAATCTTGAGGTCTTCCTTCAGTCGAGCGTCGTCTTTCAATAAATCACGCTCTATCTCAATCTCTTCAACTAAAAAGTTGTTTACTTTTTCTACAATTTCTTCTCTTGTCATTATTGTTTGATGTTATTGTATTTCAATAGATTTAATTTCATTTAATTTTCCTCACCACCAAAGCGCTGTTAGTACCTCCGAAACCGAAAGAGTTGGAGAGGAATATGTCAATATTCTGTTCCTGTGTATGTGCTATGATGTTCAGCTTCTCGGAATATTCATCGGGTTCCTCAAAATTGATATTGGGAGCAATAAATGAACCTTGCATCATGAGAATCGAATAGACCACTTCGCTGGCACCAGCCATCCAACACTCGTGTCCTGTCATACTCTTGGTGGAACTCACCGGGGTTTTATATGGTCCAAACAACTCATCAATAGCCATAGCTTCAAACATATCGCCTTGCAGTGTGGAGGTGGCGTGGGCGTTGATGTAATCAACATCCATGGCTGTCAGTCCAGCGTCAATGAGACTACGCTGCATGGCGATGTAGGAGCCCTTGTCGCTGGGTTGCGAAATATTAACTCCGTTGGATGAAAATCCATAACCTACCACCTCAGCCAATATGGGAGCGCCACGCTTAACTGCATGGTCATAATCCTCCAGCACCACACATGCGGCACCGCCGCTGGGCACCAGCCCGTCACGATGTCTGTCAAAAGGACGCGACGCTTTCGTGGGGTCGTCCACACGAACCGAGAAAGCGCTGATACCATCAAAACTGCCCATGGACAGATAGTTTGTCTCCTGAGCACCACCACAAATCACTACATCTTGTAAGCCGTTGCGGATAAACATCAATCCCAATCCAATGGCATGAGAGCCACTGGCACATGCCGCACTTATAGTCATATTGACGCCCCGCAGCTTGAAGATAGTGGAGAGGTTCATCGTGACGGTGGAGTTCATGCTCTGAAAGATGGCCCCCGAGCCCATCAGCGTAGTGTCTTTAGTGCGCATCGCCGTAGTATGGGCGTCAATGACCGCTTTGGCTGATGAGTCGCTGCCGAACAGCACCCCCACCTCATTCTCTTCCAAATAGTCCATATCAATGGCTGCATTCCGCAGGGCTTCTGCTGTGGCCATATAAGCGTATTCGCCCTGTTCCGGCAAGCAAACACGGGAACGGCGATCCAGTACGCCTTTCAGCTGTGGACGTTCCACCAATCCCGTCAGCGGCGACCTATACCCATACTCTGTGCGTTGGGGGTCAATGCCGATACCCGAACGTCCGGCACGGAGCGACACAGCTACTTCGTCCAGATTTCTACCCAGACAGGAGTAGATGCCCATTCCTGTAATGACGACACGTTTCCCGCTTACCATTCGATGCTGAATTTGATGGCTATGCCGGAAAAGTTGTAGAAACAGTCGCCTTCCGTGTTGATGAGGTAGAACTGTACCGGCTCATAATAGACACCTGCCAGAACCGCCGAAACAGCAAAGTCCTTCGTGCTGGCGAAACGCAAGCCCAACGACACCTCGCCGTATGCACCATTGTCTGTGCCCACATAGGAGCCCATCCGCAACCCAAAGATAGGAGAAATGTTTTTCTGGTTGTTGAACAGATATTTGATGGATGTGTACAGCGGCACCAAGGTAATGTTGTCGTTGGCGTCGAAGCCGAAACCTACACCCACAAAAGTGTGGCCATTGAAATAAAAGCCGTGTGTGGTGGAGAACCCGACCATAGTCTCGTTGCGGCCCTCAATCTTGCTGAGGGAATAGAGATTGCTCTGCTCAAGGAATCCCTGATATCCTGATGGAACTCTAATCTCACGGTTATCCTGAGCCATGGTGATGCCCATAATACCCAGCATCATGAGCAATAGTGAAATGTGTCTTATCTTCATCGTTTTGAAATTTATCGTGTTGAACATCATGCTTGTCAATAGAGACCTCCGTTGACCGAGATGGTCTCGCCTGTGATATATGCGGCCTGTTCCGATGCCAAGAATCCCACCAGCGCCGCCACCTCTTCGGGCTTACCGAAGCGTCCCAACGGTATCAACGTCTTGTGAGTCGCCTCATCAATACCCTGCGTCATATCGGTATTGATAAAACCCGGAGCAACGGCGTTGACGGTCACCTTACGTGCACCCACCTCCTGCGCCAGCGCCTTGGTGGCGCCTATGATGGCTGCTTTCGATGCCGCATAGTTGGCCTGACCCGGCAGTCCCTTCAAGCCCGAGAGCGAAGTCATGTTGATGATGCGCCCATGACGATGGGTAAGCATATCCTTCAGCAGACGGCGTGTCGTGTAGAAGAAACCGTTCAGGTTGGTACCCATCACCTGGTCCCATTGCTCGTTCTGCATAAACACCATCAGCGTATCCTGGCGGATGCCTGCATTATTCACCAGCACGTCGATATAATCGTCAGGATGACGCTCCGACCAGCCGTCGAGAGCCGCATCTACTGACTTGGAATCGGACACATCGAAAGGCAGCAGTTCACCATGCCCGCCGGCCTCCTCTATCGCTTTGAGCGTCTCTTCGGCTGCCGTTTTGTTGCTATTGTAGTTGATGACAACAGGAAACCCCATGCTGGCCAACTGCAGGCAAATGCTGCGACCTATTCCGCGGGAACCGCCCGTCACAAGTGCGTATTTCATTGTTTACTTGGTATTAATTTGCGTTCTTCAACCATTCGATGACCCGAGTGATATCGTCAGTCTTCGGGGTATCTTCGACAAATACAGGCACCAAACCACGCACGTCTTTGTAGATGCGGGCTGTGGTGGAAGAGAGCCGGTCGCTTATCTTCAGGCAATCGACGGCCTGCACCAAGCCGATGTAGTGAACCGCCATCACCTGGAAGGCATTGTCGATAACCCGCTTGGTCAGAATGGCGCTGTTCGTACCCATCGAAACCACATCCTGGTTGTCGTTGTTGTTGGGGATGCTGTGCACATACATGGGGTTGCTCAACGTCTGGCATTCAGCCGTGGTCGAGGTGGCCGTAAACTGCATGGCTTGCATACCGTAGTTCAATCCCAGCACACCCATATTGAGGAACGGAGGCAGGATGCCGTTAATACGGTCGTGACAGAGATAGTTAAACTGGCGTTCCATCAGCATGGTTAGCTTGGTGACAACGATTTTCATCTTGTCCATCTCAAGCGACACATAGTCTCCGTGGAAATTGCCGCCGTGGTACACATTCTGGGTATCGGGATCCACAATGGGATTGTCGTCGGTGGCGTTAAACTCCTCTTCCAATATCTTCTCTGCATAGTCGAGCGTATCCATCACAGGACCGAGTATCTGCGGCACACAACGCAGCGAATAGTAGGGCTGCACCTTGTGGGAGAATACGCGCTCCTCGTGGGGGTGATATAGTTCTATCTCGCGCTTGAGCATGCAGCGACTGTCGGCAGCCATACGGCTCATCTCAGCAGCCACGCGGCTCTGACCGCTGTGGTTCTTCAAATCGTTAAGTTGCGGAGCCATGAAATCGTCGTAGGAAGAGACTATTTCGTTCACCATCACAGATGCGGCGATTGCTTGCCGCAGGAGCCGTTTGGCGTAATGCAAGTTGACGACACCCACGCCCGTCATCATGGCCGTTCCGTTGGTGATAGCCAACCCTTCGCGCAACTGCGGTACAAAAGGTGTCAGTCCCAATTCCTGCATCACATCGGCCCCCGTCCTGCGCACACCCTTGTAAGTGACCGGTCCTTCGCCTATCAACGCCAATGCCATGTGGGCCAACTGAACCAAGTCACCGCTGGCGCCCACGCTGCCATGCTCCGGGATGACGGGATAGATGCCCTCGTTGATGAACGACTGCAAAAGGCGTATCACATCGAGCGACACACCCGACTTGCCGGAGATAAAGGTGCAGTAGCGTGCCAACATAGCCGCCCGCACATAGATTTCGTCGAAAGGACGGCCCGCTCCGGTGGAGTGGCTGCGGATAATGTTGTACTGCAGGGACTGCAGGTCCTCGTCGCTGATACGGTACTGCGCCATCGGGCCAAAACCAGTGTTGATGCCGTAGATGACTTTGTCCTTGGAGAACTCCTGGAGAAAATGGAAGCAGCGTTCCACGCGCTGCACCTCTTCATCGGAAATCTCCAGACGCTTGTGGCTAAAAAGAATGCTCTCTATTTCTTGAAGATTCATATCTCTTCCTTGATTATAAATATTTTATGCACTATGCACCCATTCTGGGTGTCGCGATAGAAATTGCAAAAATACGCTTTTATTTGATATATATAAATAAAAATAAAAATTTTTTATTTTCCATCCCCCTATCACCGACGGTAGGCCCCACAGCCTGCCACGGGCGGCCACGCGGTGTTAAAAGACACCCATCAGTCCCCCCTTCGTTTAACTTTTCGGCTCCCCAGGCATCCTCCCGGCAGTTACCGCCACACTACTGACAAGTTCGCATTAAGTTATTGGCCGACCGCCCAAATCCTCCGGAATTGACACATGGCAGAGAGGTGATAAAATGTTAAAATTTAACATTTCACACCCCCACACGTCAGCCCGCCACGGCAAGGAGCTGGGCAGGAGCTTCCTTCGGTCCTCCTTCGGTCTTCCTTCGCTCCTCCTTCGCTCCTCCTTCGCTCCTCCTTCGGTCTTCCTTCGGTCTTCCTTCGCTCCTCCTTCGCTCCTCCTTCGCACTTCCTATGCTCTTCCTTATCGTCTGCCTGTAGGTTCGCCACAGCCTCGCTCCAGCCTCCCTCCAGGCATGCTCTACCCATGCCTGTTGTTCGATAGTTGTTCGATAGTTGTTCGATACTTCTTCGATAGTTCTTCGATTTTTATCGAACAACTATCGAACAACAATCGAAGAACTAAGGAAGAACTACCATGTCATATCCCTGCCTGAAAGCCGCCTGCTCCTTGCCTGCACCCTTTTAGGTCACACAGATGGCACAGATGAAGTGTCCCGCAGAAAGCGCAGAAACCTTATGTCTGCCATCGCTGCCATTTCAGCGCCCCCCTCCGCCACAGGCAAAAAAATCTGTGCATTCCGTGTCATCCGGGTGTCATTCCTACCGCTGCCCGACTGGAATTTTATATATTTTTAACCTTTCGTATGATTAATTAAAAATCAATAAATTATTTGCGCATTTTGGCAAATTTTCGTATCTTTGCAAAAAAAATTTTACCCCCCATGTTGACTTTTGGCCTTAAAGACCCCCTATTATATGTAGAAAGTTGCGAAAAACGGGCCTGAAGGAGGAGATCCTCCTTACCCTGGAAAGAAGCAACTGACGTGGAACGGAACACACAGGAATGACACCAAGCGACCAACGGAAATACGAGCACTTCTACAGTCTGATAGAACGTCACCGGACTCTCATCGAACGGCTGTGCATACGACGTGCGTCGGACGACAGCCACCGTTGTGCCGAGCTGATGCAGGAATGTTATATCCAGATATGGAAACACGAGACACAGATAAGCAGCGACATGCCGCCCGCACGGGAAGCCCTATGGGTTTATTGGAATTGTCGCAGCGCCATTTCCCACTGGCGTCTCCTCCAGCGTGCGCACCCGTGGTTCCCGCTCCACGACAATATGGCCGATGCCGGCGACGACAGGCCGTTTCCCGACAGTATCGACGCGCTGGCCGACGTACTCACGCCCCACGAGCGCAAGGCTTTCGGACTCATGGCCGAGGGCTACACGCCACAGGAGATGGCTCAGGAGCTCGGCATCACTCACCGCAGCGCCGTGCAGCTGCGCCACCGCATCGTCGCCAAGCTCCGTCAGCATCACCGCCGCGACAACCGCAACGGTCCTCCGGATGGCGGACCACACGGCCCTATGGCTGGAGATGGCACTGGGCAGCAGCCCTCCGACAGTCCCTGGCCATAAGGGCAGACACGTGAAAAACAAAAACTATATACAAACACCTAATACTTAATCATAATGAAAACACACACAACCACACCTGGCCTGCAGCCCCTCACGGCTGACGACCTCGCCTATATCCAGGCGCTGACCGCCAAGCACGCCGAGGGGTTGGAGCAGCGCTGTGCCCGCCACCGGCTCCTTGCCGGCATACGCCGCACCATAGTGGCTGCCTGTCTCCTTGTCGGCGGCTGCCTGTCGTACGCCTCGGCCTTGGACACGCCCCAGTACGACCAGATAACCACATCAGGTGATGCCGAGCCCCAACATATATGCAGTACCATTCTCCTTGCCATCGAGAAATCATGACCGTTCAGAAGCACATAGCACGTTTTTGGACCATATTCTGTGTTATACTGGCTATGGCGTTGGGGGCCATCACCGTGGTGCTCCGTTGGCACCGCATCTTCCCGTCCGACGAGGTCAGTGAGACCTACCTGAAATATGCCGGAAGGGAAAACATGGATGTCTCTTTCGTCAAGGGCTATCGCGTCAACGACACCGTCGTGGTCGATGTGACGTTGCTGGAGACGAAAGACTCCGCCACGTGGGACAGCCTGTGCCTGGATTTCAGTATTGTGCCGCTGTCGAAGTATCCCATGGATTCCCCCGCAAGGACGGCAACCGACCACACCTTCTTCCTGCGCCTAATCAAGGACACCGTAGTCACCCAGCAGGACACCCTATACAAGAAAACCCTGATAATATTCTCCCACAAAGACATGTCTATGTGCGTATCCCACAACGTCAGCGACATGCAGTATGACGCCATCTTAGACAAAAAGAGCCGAGAAATTTAATAATATCAAAAAAAACACCTATAAAAAAGAATTTGATTTCAGTTGCACTGTTTACAGTGCTGGCAACCATGGCAGTAAGCTGCCAGAAAGAAAACATTGTGGAACCGCAGAACGCCAATGCAGAAGTTGGTACCGTCCGCGTGGTAAGATATGTCGTTGACGGCGTGGCACACTGCGTCACCCTGTACAGCGATGCAGAGTGGGACGCATTTGTCAACAGCATGCTGTCGCTGTCTGCGCAAGGCCATGAGGTCAGCTTCACCAACGAAAGTGCCAGAGACCAGATAAGTCTGGCCAAGGACTATCAGGTCTTTGTGACGACAAGCCTGGATGAGGCACAGGCCTGGACCAAGGCAAAGGCGGACCTGGGCTACACGGTAAGCATGACTTACAAAGATGGTCAGTATATCTGCGAGGCAATTCTGTAGATGAAATCACAATACACTTGTTGTATTTCATCCGACACAGCCTTTTGTAAATATCTTTATTATAACCTAAAAATTAGCAACAATGAAAAAGACATTCTTTCTTATAGCAGCAATGCTGCTATCCCTCAGTGCTTTTGCACAATTGGAGGTGATATACACCGTTTCGAACACATCGAGAAACAACTCCATAGTCCGACAATGGGGGAATGACAAGTACCTAATCTACACTGAGGACTCCAGTATTAACGAGAAGTTTATCCTGGTGGACAGCTCTTCACAGGCACCAAACGCAAAAGAGGTGTCTATGAAAAAACGGTACAAGATAAAAGACTTTGCTGTACACCATGACACAGTGTTCTTCATTGGAGTGTACTTCGCAACGGGATTCTGGGGATATTTTGACATCAACAATGTCTTCAACAACGGGGGTAACATCACTTATTTCCTGACCAACAACACTCTGCCACCAATGAGCATTCCCTCTAGTGGCACATTCTATTCCTTTGTTGATTTTGACGAGTTGCAGGTACTTCCCCGACCTGGAGCAGGGTCGGGCTCCACAGAACTGCTACTGACAGGCCTCAGAAAAAATCAGACGTATTCTGGTGGTATGCCAATTTTCACAACCTACACCCCGTGTCTCTTTCACGTAAAGCCGCCATACACCAGTTTCGACTATGCTTTTAACGAAAGTATCAACGAGAAATTCGACGACATAGCCCTCAACGGCAACAATATTGTCGTCGTGGGGCGCGAAAACTACCTGGCATCTGACAGTGCCAATATCCTGTTCAGGATTTTTGAATGGCCAAATTTCGATTTTACAGCCACTATATCCAAAGAACTTACTCGACAGAGCCACACTCTCAGCATGTCGAAAGTGTTGATCGAGCCGTTGGGCAATCTGTCGGGCAATACTTTCGCCACCGCCCACTACGGCAACCACAATCCCAGTCAAGGCCTTATCGTTGAATTATACTCAATACAACCAATTGTCAACAATCCATACCTCCTAACCCGCAACTATTGCACGTTTGTATGGCAAAGCAACCCTCTTGCAACGGGATGCACACTGAAAAAAGCGGCATACAACACATCTGCCTATACCTTTTGTGTACTGCAGGATATGGCGTCGCCACTATTCTCAACCAACACCAGCACTATATGTAAAGTCAACTATACAAATTTTTCCAATATAACTTGTTCGACATCATCCCATACATCCAGTGGAATAAGCATCAATTCTGTCTCCAACGGCATCAATTCCAACATCCTTTACAGCGGATGTGTGCCTTATAAGGTCATGTTGATACGGGAGAACGTTGCAAATTCAGCAAATTGTATGGACCACGGTACATTGACAGTGACAACCGATAACAATCCTAAATACAACCTCCATGAGTATGGATCTCTTACAAAAAAATCTCACACTGCAGCGCGTAGTCAGTTTTCTGCAACACCGGGGACAATTACCTGCCTTGCCCCATGTGTGCGTTCAACAAATAAGTAAATCCAAATCATTTAATAAGAAAAAAACATATACAATGAAAACAAGAATATTTTTAGCACTCCTGCTGATAGCAGGGTTGGCACCTGCGGTTGCCCAAAACTACTACCCCGACACCGTCAATTACCCGTTTGAGAAATATTTCCACTACTTCGACCGCAACCAGTGGCTGGCCGCTGACACTTTCGTGTACGCTCGTACCTGGAGATTGTCACATTATATTTACGACTCGGTGACAGATCATAGAACTGGAATAATGAAATGGGACACAGCCCTCTTTCATGTACACCATGAATTGACCAAGGATGTACCCATAAATTATGTAATCCATGACCCTGAATGGGTGTATTACAACTACACTCCACGACCCCTAAAAATTGTGGGGATTGCCACCAATGCCAAACCGACACGACCTGACCGAAGATTTCTTTCGCCTGACCTTCCCGACAGCACGGAATACCTCCTGCTTTACGACGCACGTCCCGATACTTTCGTATGCCGGCAACGCAAAGTATGGGACTTCAACGACTCTGTGCGCCTAGTACGTCTCCACTATCGCGGCGACTCCAATTATTGGCACGAATGTTGCAGAGACACAACAGAATACTATACCGTAGAGCAGTTCCGCGAAAGCTATTTCGACCGCCCTGTTTTGGTCAAGGACTCCTTCTATCTGGGGGGGACATGCTACAGTGATGACGGCAATATTCTGGCTAATGGAGCTCAAAACTACATCAATAACTTCACTACTGTCCTGACATATTATGCAGACCATGCTGGTGTACAATGGTTCGACGATGAGGATTATTTTTTTGAGTTGAACTTAGACACGTGTCCCATAATCTCTTCTTTGATAAAGACACGTTATCCAAGACAAAAGACTCCACCCGAAACATATCTCCCATGGACTCCTTATAAATGGGAGTATCATACGCTAGTTACCTGGATCCCACAAGTCTATCCTATCTTCGAGGAGATGTGTCCTGTAGTGAGTGGGCTGCATGTAGAAAACCGCCAGAGCGACGAGGTCACCGTGACCTGGAACGCCCACGGAAGCCACAATGTCTGGATGGTGTCCTACGGCCCGTTGGGCATGCCCAGAGACAGCTTCGCCACCGTGTCCTGCCTCCAGCCGTCGCTCACCATCACGGGTCTTGACAGCACCAGGATATACGACATCTGTGTGCAGGCTTTGTGCGACTACCGTGCCAGCGACTACGATTTCTACGATGCCGATGTGTTTGGCAACCACGACACCACTTTCGTCAGCGACTGGAGCAAGCACCTCTATCTGCGTGGCGGCAACATCGTCTCCATCAACGACATATCCACTCCCGACGATGGCATCCTTCTGCGTCCCAACCCTGCCGACAGACAGGTCACCGTGTCCGCTCCGCTGCCCCTGAAGCGTGTGGAGGTGTATGACCTGGCAGGCCGTATGGTGGAGGCACACCAGCCCAATGGCACCACCCTCCAAATCGACCTCAAGGCCTACCCCTCAGGCACCTACCTCGTCAAGGTGACCACCTCCAACGGCACCACGACAAAGAAACTTGTGGTGAGATAGCAATAAAAGACTATAAATCATGAAACGTACAATCATATCTTTTATACTCATGTTGACCGTTGCGGCCACCATGCAAGCCCAGCAACCGACAGGCGACACTATCTATGGGCGCAATCCTCATTATTTCTACGGCTGGTGGCCCGACGAGTGGTTTCCGCTGGACACCACCATCATAGTACCCGAAACCACATATGCAATACGCAATTATGACCCCGTGAACATGATTTATGACATTGACACCATTGTCGATTCTGTTCCTTGGTTTATATATCACTCAGCATACCACAGAACTAGAATGAGAATGAGTGGGCTCAACCACGTTAGTGGTGGAGAGTTAGTACAACTCCGACATACGGATAGTGCCCTATGCATTATAGGCCTTGCTGGAGCATTTCACAGATCACTTGTTACCGACCCAAAGACCGACTGTACTATCAGCGATACAGACTCAAGAGGTGATGAATATCTGTTGCTATGCAAAGAATTGCCAGACACTTTTGTCTGTCTCCGCCGCGAACGATGGAGCATGGAAACGCCGGCAAGGGTCATGGAACTCCCCGTTTCGGCAAACGGGGATCTATGCTGCACACAAGAACGTTATACCGACTGGACCCAAATTCGGGAGTACTATTTCAATACTCCCATTATAGTGACTGGCGACTTCTATGTTGGAGGAACTTACTACAACAGCCTAAACAGCGAATCGTGCTGGACATTTTACGAATCATTGGTTACGGGATGTATGACTGATACCTGCCCATCGAAATGGTGGCCTGGAAAATTTCGCGACGCCGGAGGCAACTGGAGTGATTATGGCAGCAGATGCACCAATGGGATGGAATACATGCTGGTATTTCCCATCATCGGGAGTATGTGTCCTGAGGTGACCGACCTCAGAGTGACACAGAGCACTTCCGACAGCTTGCTTATAGAGTGGGGCACCGACTGGCACCAGGCTTCGTGGGAACTGCAATGCTACCCCGTGGGTACGGCTCCCGACAGTGCTGAGACGATAGTCTGCAACCACCCCACCTACCTGCTCACAGGGCTTGACAGCACTCAAATCTATGCCGTCCGCGTACGATCCACCTGCACCTATGACAGCACTTACCGAAGCAATTGGCAACTTATTCTCGTTCGCAAAGGTATGGCTGTCGGCATCAACACCACTACCTCTTCCTTCGACGACGGTATCCTGCTGCGTCCCAACCCTGCCGACAGACAGGTCACCGTGTCCGCTCCGCTGCCCCTGAAGCGCGTGGAGGTGTATGATATGGCAGGTCGCCTGGTAGAGTCACACCAGCCCAGCGGCACCACCCTCCAAATCGACCTCAAGGCCTACCCCTCAGGCACCTACCTCGTCAAGGTGACCACCACAGCAGGCACCACGACAAAGAAACTTGTGGTGAGATAAGGACAACCTACGTTTGCGATGCCGGGGAAGCTGGCATCGCGATGCAGAGAAACTGACAGCTCTTTTGGGGTGCGCAACCCTTTGATTGGTACAAGCAACTGACATTGTGAAGTTTCGCACCCTTTTTACTTTTCTGCCTACGAGAGGTCGTGGCCCGTTGCCGCAAACATAGGGAGGACAGGCAGGTGTTCGCCCAAAAGAGCACGTTTTCGATAAGCCGAGAGGAGAAGAACCTGTTCTACTCCCGAGGCGAGAAAACGGCCTAATGAGATTAAACATTTAGGAGGCGACACAATTTATCGGGGCGTTGTGCGTTTTATCAACGAACAAAAGACCCTCTACGAATGGATAATTCCCTACGGAACAACAGAGTGCTGATTGTCTATACTGGAGGCACTATCGGTATGGTGCAGGACGAAAACGGTTCGCTGCACCCTTTCGCTATGGATCGCATCCTCGATGCCGTACCGCAACTGCAGCACACCAACTACGGCATTGACTCTTGCCAGCTGGACAACATCATCGATTCGTCGAACATGACGCCCTCATTCTGGGTGGACATCGCCAACATCATCGAGAGCCGCTACAACGACTACGACGGTTTCGTGGTGCTGCACGGCACCGACACAATGGCCTATACGGCATCGGCGTTGAGCTTTATGTTCCAAAACCTGACCAAACCCATCGTCCTCACCGGCTCGCAACTGCCTCTGGGCATGCTCCGCAGCGACGGCAGGGAGAACATCATCTGCGCCCTTGAGATTGCCGCCACGCAGCAGGCCGTCATCCCCGAAGTGTGCATCTTCTTCGAGAGCCACCTCTACAGGGGAAACCGCAGCACCAAGGTGAGTTCCGAGAATTTTGACGCCTTCAACTCGTTCAACTACCCATCGCTGGCCAAAGCCGGCATCAGCATCAGCTACAAGCAGCACCTCATGCTGCCCATGCCCACGGAGACGATGACGGTACGCAAGGTCTTCGACACCCGCATCGCCGTCCTCAAGCTCTTTCCCGGCATCACGCCCGAAGTGGTGCGCTCACTGCTGGGCACTCCCGACCTGCGCGGCGTGATTATCGAGACCTACGGCAGCGGCAACGCTCCCACCGAGAAATGGTTTATCGACGCGCTACAGGATGCCATCGATCGCGGAATCGTCATCCTCGATGTCACCCAATGCAAGGCCGGTGCCGTGAAACTCAAGCAGTATGCCGCCAGCTGCGACCTTGACCGCATCGGCATCATCGGCGGACACGATATCACCATCGAGGCCGCTGTGACGAAACTGATGTACCTCCTGGGCGTATGCTGCGACGATACAGCCACCGTGAAGCGCCTCTGCTCCACCTCGCTGCGAGGAGAACTGACCGCCTGACATTCATGTCTACACAATACCAACCACCATTTCTACGACACAAAACATGACTTCACTCGAACAATTTGCACAAGGACTCGAATCGCAACGCATACTCATCATAGGCGATGTGATGGTCGATTCCTATATGTGGGGCGAAGTGACCCGCATCTCACCCGAGGCCCCTGTGCCCATCGTCTCCATCAACCACCGCGAGAACCGTCTGGGCGGTGCCGCCAACGTGGCACTCAACATCCGATCGCTCGGCGCCAAACCTATCATCTGCTCCGTTCTCGGCAACGACGACGAAGGCAAGGTGTTCCAGCAGATACTCTATGACCACGATATGGACAAACGGGGCGTCATCACCTCCGACAACCGCATCACCACGGTAAAGACGCGCGTCATCGGCAACAAGATGCAAATAGTGCGCGTGGACGAGGAAATCACCTCTCCCCTGTCCGAAGCCGACGAGGACGAGCTACTGGACCGCGTGAGACGCATATTCAAGACGCTGCCCATCAATGCCGTCATCTTCCAAGATTACGACAAAGGCAACATCACCCCACGCATCATCGACGAAATCACCACGCTGGCCAACCACCGCAACGCCCTTACCGCCGTCGACCCCAAACACCGCAACTTTGCCTCATTCCACGATGTCACGCTCTTCAAGCCCAATCTCAAAGAGTTGAAGGAGGGGCTTAATATCGACATCGACGAAAGCTCCCCCGAAACCATGAAGCGCGACCTCGACAACGCCGCCCGTATGCTCTACGAACGCCAGCATATCTCCATCGTGCTCATCACTCTGTCGAGCAAAGGTGTGTATGTCTGCGACTTCCGCAATAACACTCCCAAATCCTCCATCATCCCCGCCCATCTGCGCTCCATCAGCGACGTGAGCGGCGCCGGCGATACTGTTATCAGCGTCGTCACCCTGGCCCTCTCGCTGGGATTGGATGTGGAGACCGCCGTGAGTTACGCCAATATGGCCGGCGGCATCGTCTGCGAACAGGTGGGTGTGGTGCCCATCGACCGCGAACGGCTGCTGCACGAGTTGTCCGAATAAAACATATACACAGAGAACATTGAAACGCCTCCTGCTGATAGCTGCCCTGATTGTCGCGGTGCCGACAAGTGCACAGGTGAACAACCTAGCCAATTTTGACCGCGAGCTGATGCATTACGGCATCCAGGTGGGCTACACCCAATCCAAATTCGACATCGGCTACACCGACGACGAATCGGTTCGGGAAGTGCTGCAGGGGGTGAATTCATACTACAGCGCCGGTTTCCACATCGCCGTTATCGCCGATATGGCGCTGTGCCCATACGTAAGCTTGCGCTCCGCACCAGGACTCACGCTCATCAACCGCAACGTCACCTACTACTGGGAAGAGGGTTACCTGACGGCCCACCCCGGTTCCGACCACAAACGCTCGGTGGAATCGGTCTATGGCGAAGTACCTTTCGACCTGAAATTTCGTGCTATGCGCTGGAACAACTTCCAACCCTACCTGACGGGCGGGTGCAGCTACGGTTTCGACTTTGCCTCGCTGCGCAACAACAAGAACAACAACGACGAGTCTATCGTGCGACTGAACACCAGCGATTTCCGCTATACTATGGGCATTGGTTTCGACTTCTTCCTGCGCTATGTGAAGTTTGCCATCGAGCTCAAGATGACTTTTGGTCTCTCCGACCTCGTCATTCCCGATGACGACCTCTATTCGCGCTCCACCCAGACCCTCAACTCACGTACCTTTATGCTGGGCTTCACCTTCGAAGGATAACCATGCAACGCATCGCCATAGACCTCACACCCGAACAATACCACATCGCCGACGAGCGTGTGGCCGCCGTAGCTCGGCAGCTGCATGTAGCGCCCTCCCGGATAGGACATATAGAGGTGGTGAGACGCAGCATCGACTCGCGACGCGGACAGGTGAAATACAGCACCCTACTTGATGTATATGATGCCAGAGAGACCTTCATTCCGCCCACCTTCAACATCGACTATCCCGACTGCTCCACAGCTCAACGGCAGATAGTCATTGTCGGTGCCGGCCCGGCAGGTCTCTTTGCTGCATTGCGTGCGCTGCAACACGGTGTCCTCCCTGTGATTGTGGAACGTGGAAAACCTGTGGAGGAACGCAAACGTGACGTAGCTCTCCTGGGACGCGAAGGTATTCTCAATCCCGACAGCAACTGGTGTTTCGGCGAAGGTGGCGCAGGCACTTTCAGCGATGGTAAACTTTATACCCGTTCCACCAAGAGGGGCGATGTCAGCGAGGTGCTGCGCATATTGGTGGCCCACGGTGCCGACCCATCCATACTCATCGATGCCCACGCCCATATCGGCACCGACATGCTCAGCCCTATCATTGCCAATATACGACACACCATCCTTGACCACGGAGGTCAGTACCTCTTCGGATGCCACATGAACGACCTGCTGACAAACAACGACGGTCATGTCTGCGGCATCCGTACTGCCGAAGGACAAACCATAGAAGGCGACGCCGTCATCCTGGCTACAGGCCACTCGGCACGCGATATCTACGAGCTCTTTCACCGCCAGGGGTTGATGTTGCAGGCCAAACCCTTTGCCCTCGGAGTGAGGGTGGAGCATCCCCAACAGCTCATCAACAGCATACAATACCACTCATCCCACTATTCGCCCTACCTTCCTCCGGCAACATACAGTTTGACCGCACAGGTGGAGGTCGGCACAAAGAGTGGACGTGGAGACACCCACGGAGTTTTCTCGTTCTGCATGTGCCCCGGTGGTGTTATCGTACCTGCCGCTACTGCGGAACATCAGCAGGTGGTCAACGGCATGAGCAACTCGAAGCGCAACAGCCCCTATGCCAACAGTGGCATTGCTGTCACCGTGGGGGTGGACGATGTGCCAGAGTATGCACAATATGGAGAAATGGCCTTGCTGCGTTTCCAGCAGGACGTGGAGCGACGCATCTATGAAGCAGGACAAGCAGCCACCAATACCAAGACAGCGACAGCGGCGCCGTCACAACGTCTCACCGACTTCTGCGAAGGACGCACGTCAGCCCAACTCAACAAGAGCAACTATCTCGGCACCTGCGTCAGCGCCCCACTCCATGAGTTGCTGCCCCCATTTGTTACCGACGCCCTGCAACAAGGATTCCGCGTCTTCGACCGCAAGATGCGGGGATTCTACACCGAGCAGGCCAGCATTGTCGCTGTGGAAAGCCGCACATCGTCACCCATACGAATTCCTCGCGGAGCCGACTTCCAGCACCCACAGTTGCGAGGGCTCTATCCCTGCGGTGAGGGTGCCGGCTACGCAGGAGGCATCGTCAGCAGTGCCCTTGACGGCATCAACGCCGTCAACGCTTGGATGCAGAATAGAACCTGACACCACAACAATAGATACAAGAAACAGGAAACTAGGAACTAGAAACACCAAATACCGACTACCGTGCCATTCCAACTCAAATCAGATTTTGCCCCTATGGGCGACCAGCCCGATGCCATACGCCAACTGGTGGATGGTATCAAGCAGGGGCAACGTGCCCAAGTGCTGCAAGGGGTCACGGGGTCGGGCAAGACCTTCACGGTAGCCAATGTTATTGCCCAACTCAACCGTCCCACGCTGGTCATGAGCCACAACAAGACACTGGCGGCCCAGCTCTACGGCGAATTCAAACAGTTCTTTCCCGACAACGCCGTAGAATACTTCGTTTCCTACTACGACTACTACCAACCCGAGGCCTATATACCCGCCACCAATACCTACATTGAGAAAGACCTGGACATCAACGACGAACTCGACAAACTGCGGCTCCGCGCCTCGTCGGCGTTACTCAGCGGACGACGCGATGTCATCGTGGTCTGTTCCGTGAGTTGTATCTACGGCATCGGCAATCCCGAAGAGTTCAAGCGAGGCACCCTGCATCTCAAGACAGGGCAGAGACTCGGGCGTGACCAACTGCTACTCCAGCTGCTCGACGCCCAATATACCCGCAACGAGATAGAATTCGTCAACGGCCGATTCCGCGTCAAGGGCGACACGGTAGATATATTCCCATCATTTGCCGATTTCTGCTATCGCGTCTGTTTCTGGGACGATCAGATAGAGACTCTGGAATCGTTCGACCCCGTTAGCGGCCAGCGGCTGGAACGTTTCGACGAGGTCACCATCTATCCTGCCAGCAACTTCCTCACCAACAAGGAGAGTATGGCCGACGCACTGCAACAGATACAACACGATATGTACGAGCGACGCGACTTCCTGCACGACGACGGAAGGCATCTTGAGGCCAAACGCCTAGAAGAGCGTGTGAACTACGATATCGAGATGATACAGGAGCTGGGCTACTGCAGCGGCATTGAGAACTACTCGCGCTATTTCGACGGTCGCAGTCCTGGAAGCCGTCCTTTCTGCCTGATAGACTATTTCCCTGACGACTTCCTTCTGGTGGTGGACGAGAGCCACGTCACCGTGCCGCAGATACGGGCCATGTACGGCGGCGACCGCAGCCGCAAGACCGCTTTGGTGGAATATGGTTTTCGACTGCCATCGGCGCTCGACAACCGTCCGCTTACCTATGAAGAGTTCTATGCCCTCACTGGGCAGACTATATATATCAGCGCCACACCTGCCGACTATGAGCTGCAGGAAAGCGAAGGAGTGGTGGTGGAACAGGTGATACGCCCCACAGGACTGCTCGACCCCGTGGTGGAGGTACGCGGTGCCAGCAATCAGGTAGATGATCTGCTCAACGAGATAGAGGACACCGTAGACAACGGCGAGCGTGTCCTCGTCACTACTCTCACCAAACGTATGGCCGAAGAACTCAGCAGCTATCTTGTGAACCTCGGCATCAAGACCGCCTACATCCACTCCGACGTAGACACATTGGAACGGGTGGAAATCATGCGCGACTTGCGACTTGGTGTCTACGATGTGCTGGTGGGCGTCAATCTCTTACGCGAAGGGTTGGATTTGCCGGAGGTGTCGCTGGTGGCTATCCTTGATGCCGACAAAGAGGGTTTCCTCCGTAGCGACCGCGCCCTTATCCAGACTATTGGCCGCGCCGCCCGCAACGTGCATAGCCGCGCCATTCTCTACGGTGATGTGATTACCGGATCCATGCAACGCGCCATTGACGAGACCAACCGCCACCGCGAGAAACAGATACGCTACAATATGGAGCACCATATCGTACCACGCCAAATCAAGAAGAGTACCCAGTCCATCATCGGCCAGACTTCGGTTATCGAGCTCGCCGCCGAACAAGCCGAAGGGTATTCTCCTTCGCAGGAGGTGGCTAACCTTGTGGCCAAAGGCGATATGGTGAATATTGCCGCCAGCCCCTACGCGCTCCATACTCCAGCTCACAACGGGCAAAAGCAGTCACACTCCGACCACGAAGACCTGGTGGGCGAAGACAGCGCCGTATGGGAAAGTCCCGAAGAGACAAAGCCGCAAGAGACAGAGACAACGGCGCCACCCGTGATTGACGCCCGTACCAAAGCACAGCTCCGCAAGGAGATACGCGACCTGCAGCGCAAGATGCAGCAAGCTGCCAAAGAGATGAACTTTCTCGTGGCCGCCAAGTACCGAGACCAAATCAAATCACTACAAGATCTCCTACCCTATGCCCGAGGACAATAGGATTATGTGTCTTTACCCCTGATGCTAGGTATTCTATCGCCGTTTCTCCCATACATCTAATACTAAAAAATGTCTCACACCAACCATCCTTACGCATCCATTATACTGAGAACATGTGTCGCAGCACTGTTTCTGTGCGGATGGGCCACCTCATGGGGCCAGAGCCCGGACAAACACAAGCAGCCGCGATACAGTAAATATTTCACCGACAAGACACTGCGGGTGGAATACTACCGCGTAGGCAACAGCCATTGGGACACCAGCGAACTGCACGGCTACGGTAGCAAGCGGCAATGGGCAGGGTCTGGGAAAGTGCTGCTCGACCCCTTCGACTACGGCACATACCGAGTGCTGGTGAAGGACCGCCGAACGGGCAAGGAGATATACAGCCGCACATACAACACCTTGTTTCACGAATACTGCGACACGCCTGAGGGCAAAGACAGCGTGGCACGGATGGAAGAGGTGGTGCTGCTACCCTGGCCGAAAGCGGAGGTGGACATCTGTCTGCAGAAACGCGACGAACACCAGCAGTTCCAAACATCAAAAACGCTACACTTCGACCCTGCCTGCACCCCCATTGCCCCCGCAATCGATTGTGGGAGGATTTCACACGAACCCACCGTGCGGCTACAATACAATGGGGCACCACGCAAAAAGATAGACATTGCCATCGTACCCGAGGGCTATGGGCCTTTCGACATTGACAAGATGCTCGATGACATGAAAAACTTCACCGAATACATATTCAGTATGGAACCCTTCAAGAGCCGACGGGAGGACTTTAATGTTTGGGGCGTGTTGCAACCCGGCGAGAGCAGCGGTATCACCGACCCTACCAAAAACATCCGGGTGAACAGCACCGTGGGGGCCTCCTACGGCACATTCGGCAGCGACAGATACCTAATGACCTTCAACCTCTTCCAACTGCACTGCGTATTGGGCAGCACCCCGTGCGACCACATCGTCATCATGGCCAACAGCGAAACCTACGGCGGTGGAGCCATCTACAACTTCTATGCCATCAGCGCGGTGACGTCCATGTCGCCCCACATCCTGCCGCACGAACTGGGCCATTCCATCGGTGGCCTGGCCGACGAATATGTGGAGGAGGAGGGTTCTTACGCCGACATCCACAAGACGCCTTACGAACCCACGGAGCCCAACATCACCAATCTGGTGGATTTCGAGAAGAAATGGAAAGACCTCGTCGATGCCGACACACCCATACCCACGCCACCCTGCACACTCGACAATCCCATGGGTACCTGCGGTCCAGTAGGCGTGTATGAGGGAGCCGGCTATGCAGCCAAAGGACTCTACCGACCGGTAATGAACTGCATGATGCGCTACTATGCCCCTTTCTGCCCAGTATGCACACGGGCGCTTAACGCCATTTTCGACATCTACCTATAACCCCGCAAACAGTAATGGGTATTATTGTCGATGATAATGGGTATTATTGCGGACGATAATGGGTATTATTGCAGATGCGCACCTAAGACCAGCACCCCAAAATGCCATTTATCTAAGAAACTGTTTAAATTTGATTGATGGAATTTATTATGCGTATAAACGAACAGATTTTTCTTCTATCCGAAGGCGCGAAGTTTCGCAAAGCGAGTGCAGAGAATGCGTGCATTTTTTGCCGAGCCAAAGAAACGTTGATGGAACCAATGGGGGTCCATTGTAACTGAGGAGAGAAGGAAAATATGTCGTTTAGATGCTTTAAGAAAAACATTGAATTAATTTTAAACAGTTTCTAAAATGTAGACGCTGTGCAATAAGTACGCGTGACGTGCGTTATTGATATTGAATCCATATTATTGACTCTTTTCAGCACCTACGTGAACTATCTCAAATATCTGGCAGCCATCGCCGTCGCTATTCTGCTGATGCCCGCACTCACCACCTCCTGCACCCGTGAGGACGTCATGCTGACCGACGGGTTTGAACTGACATTCTCGTGCGACACCGTGGCCTTTGATACCGTGTTCACCGCCATGGGCAGCACCACACGGCAGGTGAGAGTGTACAACACAGGTAGCCAACCCGTGCAGCTGAGCAGCGTTACACTGCAAGGAGGGCGATCCTCACAATTCCGCCTCAACGTGGACGGTGACACTTCGATGATAGTGCGCAATCTGGAGATTGGAGCCCACGACAGCATCTTCATCTTCATCCAAGCCAACATCAATCCCAACACCAGCAACGCCCCCTTCCTCGTGGAGGACGCCATACTCTTCAACACCCCTAAAGGCAGCCAGCGCCTCCCTTTGACGGCTTACGGGCGCAACGCCGTATACCATAAACCCGACCACACCTTCCTCGACTCCGATGGCAACGCACACCCCTATAGCGTAATTGACTGCGATGCGTGGGACCACACGCGCCCCCACGTCATGATGGGCTACGCAGTAGTGGACTCCGGTTGCACACTCCACCTCGTGGCAGGTGACGAGCTGTATTTCGCCAACGACGGCTACCTTTGGGTGTATAAAGACGGTACCCTCGACGCACGTGGCACTGCCGAGCAACCCGTGCTGTTCACCTCGCTGCGCCACGACGGCTGGTACGACAAGCTGCCCGGACAATGGGGCTACATCTGGCTGTCAGACGGCAGCAAGGACAACGTCCTCGACTGGGCTGTGGTGGAGAACGGATACGTCGGTCTCTTTGTCAACTCCACCCACTACCCCACCCTCACCATCAGCAATACACGCGTCGAGAACCATTCGTTGGCAGGAGTGCTGGGGCAGGGCTCGTCGATAGTGGGCGACAACCTGCTGGTTGACAACTGCGGCACCGCCACCATAGTGCTGCAATACGGAGGACGCTATCAATTCAGCAACTCCACCTTTGCCGACTATTATGCATACGAAAGCCGCACCACCCCCAGCGTCATCCTCAGCAACGCCTATGGCAGCGGTGCCGACCTGCAACTTAACGGTCTGCAGCAAGCCACGTTCCGCAACTGCATCATCTACGGCAACTACAACGGCAACGACGCTTCCGGCGAAATACTCTTTGACTACCACAACGGAGCCGCATACAATGTGGTCTTCGACCATTGTCTGCTCAAATCCACCCTGGCGGCACCCTTCGCCACCTCCTGCATCACCAACCAAGACCCTCAGTTCACCGACGCCACTGCACAAGACTATCACTTGAAAGCCACCTCTCCCGCCATAGCACAGGGTGACCCATCCTTCATAACACTGCCCAACGACCTCGACAACCACCCCCGCGCCATCCCACCGACAATAGGTGCATTCGAAGTGGGAAGCGAGGATTAGAACAATATCCCGATAACCGAACAATACACAAGACATGTACGAATACCTATCTGGCCGACTGGCCGAAGTAACACCCGCCTACGCCGTCATCGACTGCGGAGGTGTGGGCTATATGGTCGAAATCAGCATCAACACCTACACCAAAATCAAAGAGCTCCAAGAGGTAAAGCTCCTGACGCACTATGTGGTGCGCGAGGACGCCCATCTGCTGTTTGGATTCTTCGACCCTGCCGAACGCGAGATGTTCCGCCAGCTCATAGCCATCTCCGGCGTAGGTGTAGCCACCGCCCGTGTAATGCTCAGCACCCTCACCGTCAACGAAATCAAAGAAGCCGTACTCTCGCAGAATGCCCGCGCCATACAATCGGTAAAAGGTATCGGCGCCAAGAGTGCGCAACGCATCATCCTCGAATTGCAGGACAAAATGGGCAAGGTGTCGGAGACCATGCTGGCCTCCATGTTCGAAAGCAACAAGAACGTAGAAGAGGCACTATCGGCACTAATGATGCTGGGATTCCCCAAAGCCGCCGCCGACAAAGCACTGCAGAACGCCAACAAGCAGCAGCCAGGCCTCAGTGTTGAGGAACTCATCAAGATGGCGCTGAAAGCACTATAATCCCCCTCTTCCCATCACATGCTCCGCCCGACCACATATCCCATCCTACGACGCACCGCTGCAATAGCGGTACTGTTGTTGATGCTATGTTCGGTTACTGGAGTTCATGCGCAGAAACCCGGATGGCAGCCCTCCAACATGACCACCACCGTAGAGTACGACCCCAATGACAACAGTTACGTAAAGATAACCAAAGTGGGCGACATGGTGGTGGACCGCCAGTATATGACTTTCCAGGAATACCAGGACTGGCAGACGGAGCAGCTGATGAAGCAATACTGGAACGAGAAGAACTCCACACCCATAGCACCTGCCGAGGGTGAGGGGCTGTTGAGCAAAATCCCCGGATTCAATGAGATTAGTCGCAAATTGGAGTCACTCATGGGGAAACCCGAAATCAAGATCACCCCCACCGGTAGCGCCGACCTTACTTTCCAAGTGGTAAACAACTACCGGAAAGATCCCTCTCTCGACGTGACCAAACGCAGCGTCACCACCTTCGATTTTGATGAAAACATCCAAATCAGTCTCAACGCCAAAATAGGCGACCTTATCGACTTTGACCTCAACTGGAATACACAGGCGACCTTCGACTTCGAGAACCAAATCAAATTGAAATACGAAGGTAAGGAAGACGATATCATTCAGTTGCTCGAAGCCGCCGACATCTCTTTCCCGCTCAACACAACACTCATCAAGGGTAGCCAGCAACTTTTCGGATTCCACACCAAACTAAAGTTTGGAAAACTCACCGTCGACGCCGTGGTGAGTCAGAAAGAGACCAGCACAGAGAATCTGCAAGTGAAGGGCGGAGCCAGCGCACAGGAATTCGAGATACGCGCCGACGAGTACGAAGACAACCGCCACTACTTCATATCCCAATACTTCCGCGACAACTACAACAAAGCCCTCAGTACCCTGCCAGTGGTCAACAGCAATATCAAGATTATCCGCATGGAGGTATGGCGCACCAATGTGGGAGCCGCAGTCACCAACAACCGCAACATCCTTGCCCTTACCGACCTCGGTGAGGCCAATCCTCAATCGCGATCGCTGACAGGCATTGGCACAGGCACGACAACCACCGTCAAGCCCTCCAATGATTGCAACAATTTGATAATGTCCGGCATTGCCGGTACGGCACTCATCAACACCGGAGCCATCCGCAGCATCAACAACGTGACGAGTTACATGCAAGGCCTCGGATTTGCCAGCGGCCGAGATTACGAGAAAGTGGAGAGTGCACGACTGCTCAACAGCAGCGAATACACCTACAACAGCCAATTGGGATTCATCTCACTTACGCAGCCGCTGAGCAATGACCAGATTCTCGCTGTGGCTTTCCAATACCAAGTCATCGGAGACACTACAGTATACCAAGTGGGCGAGCTGACTACCGATGGCGTCAACGACCCCAATACCCTTGTCGTCAAACTTCTCAAAGGTACGACCATTGACCCCCATAACACGCTGTGGAAGCTGATGATGAAGAACGTCTATTTCTTGAAAAGCACACAGATTAGCCGTGAAAACTTCCGGTTCAATGTGCTTTACGAGAGTCCTGACGGAGGTGTAGGCATCGGCTATTTCACCGAGGGGCCGCAGGAAGGCAAGCCCCTCATCGAAGTACTGGGACTTGACCGCATGGATGCCACTCTGGACCATTATATGCCCGACGGTGTCTTCGATTGGATGGACAGCGCCGCTTTCAAAGGCGGTCTTATCCAGGCCTCCACAGGCCGCGTGTTCTTCCCCTACATCGAGCCCTTTGGTAAAGACCTGCGTGAGATGCTCGGACCCGAATACGCCGACCAATACTGCTACGACTCACTCTACACCATGACGCAAACCCTGGCGCGACAGTATGCCGACAAGAACAAGTTCTACCTGGAGGGATACTACAGCAGTACCGTCAGCGGTGAAATCAGTTTGGGATACAGCGTCACCAAGGGTAGCGTCACCGTGACGGCTGGCGGTATGCCGCTTACCGAGAACGTTGACTATACTGTGGATTACACCATGGGTACCGTGCGCATCACCAACGAAAGCATCCTCTCATCGGGCACCCCCATCTCTGTGTCGAGCGAGAACAACTCGTTCAGCATGATGACCAAGACCATGCTTGGCTTGCACCTCAACTACGAGTTTAATCCCGACTTCAACCTCGGTGCCACCGTGATGAACCTACGGGAGAAGCCCTTGACGCAGAAGAACAACTTTGGCGAGGAGCCCACCAGCAACTCCATCTGGGGACTTGACCTCAACTACCGCCACGAGGTGCCTTTTATCACTAAACTCATCGACAAACTGCCTGGCATCAGCACCAAAGAGACATCGACCCTCACCCTGCAAACTGAGTTTGCCCACTTCATCCCCGGCATGGCCAGCACGGGTAGCAAAGACGGCGATGTGTCGTATATCGATGACTTCGAGGGTGCCGAGAGCAGTATCGACCTCAAAGGCCCAACCTTCTGGCATTTGGCCAGCACGCCGCAGGACCACGCTACCGCATTGCCCCTCTTCCCCGAATCGGCACCAGGCACAGGACTGGGATACGGCATGAACCGCGCACGCCTCAGTTGGTACCGCATCGACAACCTTTTCTATAGCAGCAGTTGTCCCGACAACATCACCGAAGAAGACCGTTCCAAGCCCTATGCGCGGCGCATCCTGGAGCAGGAGGTGTTCCCCAACAAAGACCTCGCTGCCGGTGAGCCCACCACCATCTACGAACTCAACCTGGGGTTCTATCCCGAAGAGCGCGGCCCTTACAACTACGATGTGGCAGGCACCAGTTTCAGCGCAGGTCTCAACGCCGACGGCACCCTCAAAGAGCCCACCACCCGCTGGGGAGGTATCATGCGTTCGCTCGACTATACAGACTTCGAGACACAGAACATCGAGACCATTGAATTCTGGCTCATGGACCCCTTCATGAATCCCGAGACGGGCGAACACGACGACAGCCGCACAGGTGGCAAGCTATACTTCAATCTGGGCGACATCAGCGAGGACATCCTGCGCGACGGCCGCAAATTCTTCGAGAACGGCCTCCCCACCGGCACCGACGCCGATGCCTTTGAACGCAACCCTGTAGACACCACTATCTGGGGACGCGTACCCAAGATGCAGAGCATCGTCAACGCTTTTGACAACAATGAAAGCGCACGCAAATACCAAGACGTGGGATACGATGGTCTGGGTAGCACCCTGGGGCTGGATGGCGAACGGTCATTCTTCGCCGACTATGTGAACAATATCGCCGCACTCTACGGTACGGAGTCGGGCGCTTACCGCAACGCCTCTGCCGACCCCAGCGGCGACGATTTCCGCTATTACCGTAGCACCTACAACGACGAGAACGACGTAAAAATCAACGACCGCTACAAATACTACAACAACCCGGAAGGCAATTCCATCGCCGATGCCGACAACACGGAAAGGTATTCCTCCACAGCCACCTCCTACCCCAACGTGGAAGACATCAACAAGGACAATACCCTCAGCGAGGCCGAAAACTACTACGAATATGCCATCGACCTGCGCCCGGAGATGATGGTGATAGGTCAGAATCACATCGTGGACATCCAGGAAGCTAACAACGTGCAACTGGCGAACGGCACCATAGCACCCACCTGCCGCTGGTACCAGTTCAGCATTCCCATCCGCGAACCCGACCGTACGGTAGGCAGCATCAGCGGTTACCAATCCATCCGTTTCATCCGTATGTTCCTGCAGGGCTTCCAGCAACCCGTCATCCTACGTTTCGCCACCCTCGAACTGGTATATGGCACCTGGCGCAAATACACCGAGACGCTGCTGCAACCCGGCGACTATCCCACCGGCACCGGAGCCAACACCACTTTCACCCTCGGCACCGTCAACATCGAAGAGAACGGCAGCCGCAAACCCGTGCCCTATGTGCTGCCCCCCGGCATCGAACGCGAAGAATGGTATAGCAGCAACTCCTCCTACACGCAACTCGACGAGCAATCCATCATGATGGACATCGGAGGTCTTGCCGCCGGCGACGCACGCGCCATCTACCGCAATATGCAGTACGACCTACGTTACTACGGCAAGCTGAAAATGTTCGTCCACGCAGAGAAGAAATACGAGACCGACCCCATCGACGACGGCGACCTTTCACTCTTTGTGCGATTAGGCAGCGACTACAACAATAACTACTACGAGTATGAAGTCCCCCTCAAACTCACCCCTTGGGGCACCGGTTCCGACGAGGTAGATGCCATCTGGCCGTCCGACAACAACGTGGAGATAGACCTGCGCCAGCTCACCGCCATCAAGACCAACCGCAACAAACTTATCCGCGCCGGCAACAACGCCTACAGCAACACGATGCTATATAGCGAATTCGTCGGCGGACGCAAATACACCGTCCTGGGAACGCCCAACCTGGGGAAGGTGAAAGTCATCATCATCGGTGTACGCAATCCCCGAAAGGAGCGGTTGGGCGACGGCAACGACATGGAACCCAAGTCGGCCATCGTATGGCTCAACGAACTGCGTCTAAGCGACTACACCAACCGAGGAGGATGGGCGGCTATGGCACTGGCACGCAGCAATCTCGCCGACGTGGGCAACCTCTCGCTCTATGGTGCCTACAAGACAGCGGGTTTCGGCAATCTGGAGGACAACCTGATGGGTATAGAGCTCGTCAACACCTTCAACTTCCAAACCACACTCAACTTCGAGCTGGGCAAGTTCCTGCCCGAAGAATGGGGCGTGCGCATCCCCCTTTACCTTGACTACAACAAGGAAATCGGCAGCCCCGAATACAATCCCCTCGACCCCGATGTCGTGTTGCGCGAAGACCTCAGTACCTACCAGACCGCAGCCGAACGCGACAGCATACGCCGCATGACGCAGCAGCGCAAATCCACCACCAATCTCACGCTCACCAATATGCACAAAGAGCGTGTAGGCAAGAGCTCCCTGAAACCTCATTTCTACGACTTCGAGAACTTCTCATTCTCCTACGCCTACAGCGGCGAACGCTCCAGCGACGAAGACCTGGACCACTACCACAAAGACCAGCATCGCGGCGGACTTACCTACAATTTCTCCCTGCCCCAACCCAAGCAGTTCAAACCCTTCGACAAGATGAAGCCCTTCCAGAGCAAATACCTCAAAATCATCAAGGACTTCAATATCTACTACCAACCCAAGAGCTTCAACTTCACTACCGAGGTGTACCGCGATATAGAAGAGACCCTCCTGCGCAACAAAAGCGCCGCCCTCGTCATCATCAAGCCGACCTACTTCAAACAGTTCACCTGGCGGCGCGACTACGGGCTGCAATACGACCTCTCCCGCAGTTTCCACATCCAATACAGCGCCAATGCCAACGCCAACATTGAGGAGCCCCCGGGAATGGTCGAAAGCCATAGCGCATCCGACAGCATCTGGCGTTCCATCCTCGACGGCGGCACCATGCAGAACTTCCAGCAAACCATCAACGCCAACTGGGATCTGCCCATCGGCAAACTGCCCTTTATGGACTTCCTGCGCGTGCCACTCACCTACCGCACCACCTACAACTTCTTCGGCAGCACGCAAGCCCTCGCCTCCCAGGGAAGCATCCTGCAGAACTCGTCCGAATTCACCGTCAACGCGACAGCCACCATGCAGTCGCTCTACAACAAAGTGCCTCTCATCAAGAAGAGCTACGCCCCCCGTCCCGACAACAACAAGAAAAACGACCCCAAAGGCAAAGACCGCGACAAAGACCGCAACAAACTGGACCCCAAGCGCGGGCTTGAACCTGGTGCCGACCTCAGCGCCGACAGCCGCAAAGCCGACTCCCTGAGACGCGAAGAGATAAAGGAGAACCTGCGGCAAGTGGGCTATTTCACCGTGCGCCTGCTGACGGGTGTCAAGAGCGCCCGCCTCCAATACACCAGCACCACCGGCTCCCGTCTGCCCGGCTATATGGGCGAAGCCACCATCTTCGGCCTCGACCCCAGCGCCTACTGGACACCGGGGGTGAACTACGTATTGGGAAGCAACGAAAGCATCGTCGAGACACTCATCAAGGACGACCTCCTCTCGCACGACACACTGATGAACACCCCCCACGAGAACATTGGCGGACGGCAGTTCTCCCTCGGTGCCACGGTGGAGCCCATACGCGACATGAAGATAGAGGTTACCTGCGTCGAGAACTACACCTCACGCGAAGAGTACTACTACAAATACCTTACCGACAGAGGGTATGTGGACGGCCCCTTATCGCATACCATGACGGGCACCTACACCGCCACCGCATGGAGTTTCCGCACAGCATTCCGCAACAGCGACGACCTCTTCCAGCAGTTCCTGGACAACCGTTCCGTCGTAGCCACACGTCTGGCCGCCGCCAATCCTGACACACGCACCGACCAACTCGTGCTCGACAGCACCACAGGGCTCTACTTCCCCGCCGGCTATAGCCCCAACCAGCAAACCGTCCTGCTCACCGCCTTCCTGTCTACCTATCTGGGCGATGACGCAGCGCACCGCTCCTTCAGTCCCTTCCTCAACATGCCCCTACCCAACTGGACAATCAACTATAACGGACTCAACAAAGTCAAGTTCCTCAAGAAGTGGTTCACCAATATATCGCTCTCCCACCGCTACGCCTCCACGTACACCATCGGCGGATTCTACACCGACGCCGCCATCTCCAATGCAGGCGACAGCTACGACTACGGGGTGGAGACCGTGCTGAACAGTTCCGGCGACTATATTGCCCCCGTCTCCATGGAGGGCGTCTCCATCAACGAACAGTTCAATCCCCTGATCAAGCTCAGGATTGATATGGTCAACAACTTCCAGCTCAACCTCTCCATGCAGCGCAACCGGATGATGGCGCTAAGCTTCACCAACAACCAGCTCACCGAGACCAGCCGCAACGGTCTTACCATAGGTGCCGGCTACCGCTTCAAGGATGTGGCCTTCAGCATCAAAACCGGCAGCAAGACACACAATTTCAAGAGCGACATCGTGCTGCAGTTCAACCTCACCCACAACGACAACATGACGCTCATACGCAAAATCAACCAAGGTACAGGACAAATCAGCAGCGGCAGCAAGGTCTGGATGGCTGAACTCAGAGCCGAGTATGCCCTGAGCAGCACCCTGACGATGCGCGCATTCTTCCAAACCAACATCAACACCCCCTACATCTCCAACGCCTATCCCAACAGCACCACCAAAGGCGGCATCACCATTATGTTCTCGTTCTAAGACGAAGACATATCCCCCCCTTCCCCATCTCCGCACAAAACACGTTCCACTCTCCATGTGCGCTCACATGAATTACAAAAAACTTTTGTCACCTCGCAAAAAAAATGTATTTTTGCAAATTGAAAGACAGACGAAATGAGACGTCCGGAGATAACAGCAGCAATAAAGAAAGGGCTTGATGCACTAGCCCTTGATATCGAAGTATGGATCTATGGAAGCGAGGCCCGTGGCGACGCCCGTCCCGATTCCGACATAGACCTTCTGGTCCTTTTCAACAAGCCCAAAGTGACCATCGAGGACAAAGACAAAATCTACGACATCACCTATCCAATTGAACTGGATACTGGAGTATTGATACAACCTTTCATACTTTCAAAAACGCAATGGGAGTCCCGCATGACACCCTTTCGCGACAATGTACAAAACGAAAGAATACAGCTTTAACATGATTACCGATCAAGAAAGGATAGATATTGTCCGTTACCGCATGGAATGCGCTGAAAACACACTTGGTGAGATAGAAAATCTTTTCGCTCTCAAATATTATAACAACGCAGCCAAAACCGGATGTACTACGCATGCTATTATGCAGTGAGTGCACTCCTGATTGCCAACGGCATCACTGCAAAATCACACGACGGAGTGATTCAACTATTTGGACTGCATTTCATCCGCACAGGTGTATTTCCTGCATACTATGGCAAGAATTACAGCCAGTTATTCAACGAACGGCTTACGGGAGACTACGAAGACCTTTTCAATCACGATGAGGTGTCCACGGCCGAACTCTATCCTAAGGCCAAGGAGATAGTCGCTGCCATCAAAGAAAAAGTCAATCTCTGGCTAGACGAAAACGCCAAACAGTGACAAATAGAATATAATACCCATACCTCAAATAGGCAATACCTTGTCCTGCGGGCGGTCTAGTAAATTTCTGCTGACTCCATAAACGCGAAGCTAATAATTTACAAGATACACTATATTTCGCAAACGGAGTTGCGGAAATAACGTAATATGTTTTCTGACGTTTTCTGCTATTTCTGACCTGTAAGTACCGGTTTCTATCCCCACGGCAACACGGGAAAATATGAACCTATGTTCATCGGCTCATGAACCTATGTTCGTCGGCTCATGAACCTATGTTCGTTGGCCAATGAACCTATGTTCGTAGCCCGATGAACCTATGTTCATTTTTAACTTTTTTTACGATAAGTTCTGGAACACCGACAGCAACCTTGATATTTGGCACCCGAATGGCAGCAGTTTGGCAAGTGTTTGGCAAGGGGTAGCCATAGTGATGCCATACTCTTGCCATACTGATGCCATAGTGTAGCCATACTTTAAAGTATGGCTACACTATGGCTACACTATGGCTACAGTATGGGTAGA
>JAEEGL014516732.1_pt1 | contig 59798 bp, 48 predicted proteins | sample 9134231 | NCBI WGS metagenome assembly JAEEGL01 (sample SAMN16246548, study PRJNA631951) | gut metagenome | biome: gut microbiome; feature: rumen; material: fiber-attached | host: Bos | place: Iran: Karaj | collected 2018-10
ACTACGAGGCGGGGAACGTTCACCTGACGGGCGAGCAGGATGTGCTCACGGGTCTGAGGCATAGGACCGTCAGTAGCAGCAACTACGATGATAGCACCGTCCATCTGAGCAGCACCAGTTACCATGTTCTTCACATAGTCGGCGTGACCCGGGCAGTCCACGTGAGCGTAGTGACGCTTTTCGGTCTCGTACTCGACGTGAGCGGTGTTGATAGTGATACCACGCTCCTTCTCTTCGGGAGCATTGTCGATAGCGTCGAAGCTCTTTACTTTGTCGGCGTTACCGGCGATGCGTTTGGAGAGCACGAGGGTGATTGCTGCGGTGAGCGTTGTCTTACCATGGTCAACGTGGCCGATAGTACCGATGTTGACATGGGGTTTTGTTCTTTCGAATTTTTCTTTAGCCATAGCTATTCTTCGTTATTTATAAAGTGATAGAAAATTGATTACTTAAGCAAGTGAGCTGTTGACGAGGATTGAACTCGTGACCTCTTCCTTACCAAGGAAGTGCTCTACCACTGAGCTACAACAGCAAGTTTCGTTTCGAGTGAGAGCGGAAGACGGGGCTCAAACCCGCGACCCCCAGCTTGGAAGGCTAGTGCTCTATCGACTGAGCTACTTCCGCATGTCATTCGCCTGTGGGCGGAGATGGATTCGAACCACCGAAGGCGTGCGCCAGCAGATTTACAGTCTGCCCCATTTGGCCACTCTGGTATCCGCCCTTTAGGGGGCTTTGCAGCCGCTTTTCACAGCAAACTGTCTCGAAAGCGGCTGCAAAGGTACTTATAATTTTTGAACCACAAAAACTTTTTGGCGTTTTTTTATCGATTCGCCTGTTTTTCTTTGTTTTTTTGCAACTGACGGAGCAGTGCATCCATGCATTGATCGATTGCTTCTTCAAAAGTGTCGCATACTTTCTGGGCAAAAAGCTCGGCGCCTGCGTTCACGCGAATCGACGCTTCCTTGTTCATTGCCGTTTCAGGTTTGACGACTTTCAGTGACACCTCTACCTTTCTTATTTCGTCGCTGAACTTTTCGAGCTTCCCCACTTTCTTGTGAATGAAGTCTTGCAGTTTTTCTGTTGGCTCAAATCGGATTGCCTGAAGATTGATTTCCATGTAAACCTCCTTTTTTAATGGTGAGTATTCTGTTATGCCCTTGGATGGGCCGTACGGTAAACTCGTTTGAGTTCTTCGAAAGTCGTGTGGGTGTAGATCTCTGTCGTCGACAGTTTCTCATGTCCCAGCAACTCCTTCACCGACTGCAGGTCGGCCTGGTGATTAAGCATCGAGGTGGCAAAGGTATGCCTGAGCACGTGCGGGCTACGTTTCCGTTGGAGGGTTACGAGCCCCAGCTGTTTCTGTACCATCACCCTCACCTTGGCTGGCTTCAGGCGTTTTCCTTCTCGCGAAACGAAGAAAGGCTCGCCCGGTTCGATGGTCAGCGATGCCCGTTCCCCTATATATATATTAATAAGGTGTAACAGACCGTCGCCGAAAGGCACTATCCTTTGCTTATTACCCTTGCCTATGACACGCAGTAGCTGTGATGTCAGATCCACGCTGTCCATGTTCAACCCGATGAGTTCGCTCAGTCGCAAGCCTGTTTCGTAAAACATGGCGATGATGAGGTGGTCGCGGCGTCCTTCAAAAGAATCGTCGAACATACCTTCACGATCGAGCAGACGGGACATCTCTTCCTCACGGATGAACGTTGGCAACGTGCGTTCTTTCTTGGGCGCCACCAATCCCTGAACAGGGTTGTGCTCCACATGCCCCCTTTTCAAGAGGAAGCGGTAGAACGACCTCAGGGCTGACAACCGCCGCTGCACGGAACTGGCTTTTTGCCCAAGCTCCATCATGCGGACGACCCATTCACGCGCCACATCAATGTCGATAGTCTTCCAAGTAAGGTCGCCGTCAAGGCCTGTGAAAAACGACTCAAACGCCATCAAGTCGCTCCGATAGCTCTCAATAGTATTCTCTGAGGCTCCGCGTTCATAACGCAGGTAATCGAAGAAAGCCTTAAGCAGCATAAATCCTCCTTTTTCTTGAATCAACGATGCGAAAATAGAGGTTTTTCTTCAAACTGCCAAATAATTCAGCTAAATTTAATTTTCTTTTTGTTTTTAGTCCTCTACGCGGCGTAATTGCTGCACATAGATGGCACGTTCTTTAGCCAGGCGCTTCAGCACGGAGGGCTTGTCGAACTGCTGGCGACGACGGAGTTCTTTCACGACACCGGTCTTCTCGAACTTACGCTTGAACTTCTTCAACGCGCGCTCGATGTTCTCGCCTTCTTTAACAGGTACTACAATCATGTTGATTTTGTTTTGATTAAGTGATTAAAATGGTTGTTTTTGCTTCGACGGAGTCGAAAAGCGGGTGCAAAATTACAACTATTTTTCCGACTGACAAAGAAATCTGTCTAATTTTTCACCATAATTATTGAAAAACGGCCTTATACACACTAAAAGCATCCGCCATCGAGCGACGGCGGATGCTTTCAATTTCACGTTGTTAGAGCTTCTTAGAGGTTGGGATTGTCCTTGCCCCATTCCTCAACGGCTGGAATGATGCCGAGTCCGATGATCTCGTCGCGCATCTTCTGCAGGTGCTCGTAGGAAGCCTGGAGGGCTGCCATCTCCTCTGCCGTTCCTTCGGGAGCGGTGAAGTGTACGCCATCCTTGTCGATCACGCTGGGCATAGCCATCATAACGTTCTTGAAGCCGAAGGCGTTGACATAGCAACCGGCAGGCCAGGTGAAGGGCTCGCCACCCATGGCACCCTCGATCATCTTCACGGCCTGATAGGCAGGGCTCTGGAACGAGGAACGGCCGCGCAGCTTGATAATGTTGCTACCGCCCTGGGTCGTCATGTGCTTGATCTCGGCCCAACGCTCTGCTGACAGCGGGAGCTCGCAGAGGGGCTTGCCGTCGATGAGCGCCTTGCTGGCGAAGACAGCCATCTGCTCGCCATGACCGCCATAAGTGTAGGCATTGGTCACCTTGTCCTGCTGTACGCCGAACTCCTGTGCCAACTGCTGCTGCAGGCGTGTGCTGTCCAACGCTGCCAGCGAAGTGAGCTGGTTGGGCTTCAGGCCGGAGTGGATCAGCGCCGTCAGCGCCGTGACATCAGCGGGATTGAAGATGACGACGACGTGCTTCACATCGGGGCAGTACTTCTTGATGTTCTCGCCGAAGTCGGCAGCAATCTGGCAGTTGCCTTTCAGCAGATCCTCACGGGTCATACCTTCCTTACGGGGAGCACCGCCGGAGCTGATGATGTACTTCGCACCAGTGAAAGCCTCAGCCGGATCAACGGTATAGGAGAGATTCGCGCCAGGGATAGCGCAGTGGCACATCTCATCATAGACACCATGAACACCCGGTTCATAGATATCATACAGGCAGATGTTGGGCGTCAGACCCAGCATCAGCACACTCTGTACCATGTTAGAACCAATCATACCGCCGGCACCGACGATCACGAGCTTTTCGTTTGTTAAGAATTTCATTGCTGATTTTTAGTTTAAAGGGTTATAAATGATGAAATATTCTGGTATATTCCACCGCAAAAGTAGTGATAAATTCACAATTCACCATTCATATTCCGTAAATATTTTCATCTTGGCACGTTTTTTCTTCCTTTTTGCCTTCTGCGAAAGCAAATAATGTGTAACTTTGCAGCCAAACGAGCAAAACTTCATCTCATGAACGACATCATAACTTCACGCGTTGAGTCGCTGCGCCATTGGATGCGCAAGAATGGCCTTGCTGCCTACATCTTCCCCTCCACCGACCCTCATTCCGGCGAATATGTGCCCGACCACTGGAAGGCCCGCGAATGGATCTCTGGTTTCAACGGTTCGGCAGGCATCGCCGCCGTCACCCTCACCCGTGCCGCCCTATGGACCGACAGCCGCTACTGGCTGGCTGCCGAGGAGCAGACCGCAGGCACGCCTTTCGAGGTCATACGCTGCAGCCGCAACACGGCAACGCCTGAGGAACTGCTCGCTTGGATCGACAAACCTGGCGTCGTCGGACTGGACGCATGGACGAACACCGTACAGCGCGTGGAAGCCTTCCAACAGGTGGCAGCAGCTAAGGGCATGACCATCCGCACCGACATCGAACCGACAGCCGAGCTGTGGGACGAACGTCCTCCCCTACCCGAGTCACCCATCGAGATTCAGCCGCTGGAATATGCTGGCGAAACAGCCACGAGCAAGATAGGGCGCATTCTCGAGGCCGTGAAGGCACAGGGCGCCGATGCCGCCATCATCACGCAACTCGATGACATCGCCTGGACGCTGAACCTGCGCGGCACGGACGTCCATTGCACGCCTGTCTTCGTAGCCTACCTCATCATTCAGCCCACGGCCGCCACGCTGTATGTCAATCCGGCCAAACTGACGACCGAGGTGCAGCAGTATCTCAGCGAGTGCCATGTGCAGCCGTCTCCGTACCAAGCCATCACCCACGACCTCCACGAAAATGGCCATCTCCGTTACCTCATCGACCCCGAAACAACGAACTTCGCTATCATCAACGCCATAGCAGAGACGTCCACGATCATTGAAGCCGAATGTCCTGTGGCGCAGATGAAAACGATGAAGAACGCCGCCGAGATAGCCGGACTGCGTCATGCCATGCTCAAGGACGGCGTGGCGATGGTCAAGTTCTTGAGGTGGTTGGAGGAGGAGATAATGGATGAAAGATTAAAGATAAGAGATGAAAGATCCCTCACCGAAATATCCATCGACCGCAAGCTCACCTCCCTGCGAGCCGAACAGCCCGGCTTCCGCGACATCTCGTTCGACACCATCGCAGGCTATGGTCCACACGCCGCCATTGTCCACTACGAGGCTACGCCTGAGACTGATGTCCCCCTTGAGCCGCACGGCCTGCTGCTGCTCGACAGCGGAGCACAATACACCGACGGCACCACGGACATCACCCGCACCATAGCCCTCGGCCCCCTCACCGACGATGAGCGCTGCGACTACACCCTCGTGCTCAAAGGACATATCCGCCTGGCCATGGCCGTCTTCCCCGACGGCAGTAGCGGCACGCAGCTCGACGTGCTCGCCCGCTATGCCATGTGGCAAGAGCACAAAAACTACGGTCACGGCACAGGACACGGCGTCGGCAGCTACCTCAGCGTGCACGAAGGACCTCATCAGTTCCGAATGAACTGGATGCCTGCACCCTTGCGTGCCGGCATGACCATAACCATCGAACCTGGCATCTACATCGCCGGCAGCCACGGCTGTCGCACCGAGAACACGATGCTTATCGTCGAGGACGCGCCCAATTGGCTTCGTCTCGAACCCCTTACCCTCTGCCCCATCGACACCACACCCATCATCCGCGAGATGATGGCAGCCGATGAACTCGACTATATAAATATGTATCACGCGCGCGTGCGTGAAGCCCTCCTTCCTTTGCTCGACGACGAAGCCGACCGGGCTTGGCTCATTGCCCATACCGTTGCCCTCTAATGCCAGTCGCTCACTCCTCATCTGGTAGCGAAAAGCAAGAAAGCGGCACGAAAATTTGGTGGACAGGCAAGAATGCCTTATCTTTGCAGCGCCTAACATGAAGGCACGCTACGTTTAAACTAACTTACCTCATAACATGATGAAACGACTGACTATTCTTTTTTCATTACTCGCAACGACCTGTCTGATGCTCCGCGCTCAGACACTTCCCACATTCTCAACCGACGAAGCTGAGACTTGGTACATTATCCAGTTCCGCAATGGTGAAGCAGCCTTGCAGGACATGGGTGAGAATGCCAATCTGCAGACAGCCGCCATCGACAAGAACAAAGAGGCTCAACTGTGGAAAATCACGGGAGCGCAGAACAAATGCGAGATCATCAGCAAAGCCGGACGGCACATCTTCTACAACGGCGAGCGCTTCGCCGCAGCCTCCGACAAGACCGGCAGCCTGAAGCTGGTCAAGACGACCAATGCGACCTACAAACCTGCCTGGGAGATTCAAGCCACGTCCAACAGCGGCAAGAGCATGAACCAATGGGGTGGTGCCGGCGCAGGCCGTGAGCTGGGCGCTTGGAATGCAAACGACCCCAACAACCCGCTGCTCTTCATCGACCCCGCTTCCTTGCCCGACCCGGATCCGCAGCCCGAGAAACTCACGGAATGGGCCACGACAGCTTTCAGTGCCTACCGTCCCGAGGAACCGCTGACGTTGTGGTACACAGCACCCGTGACCAAAGCTTCCGTCGCTGACCCTTGGATGGAATATGCCCTGCCCATCGGCAACGGGCAGCTCGGTGCCATGATCTACGGCGGCATTCGCCAGGATCTCGTGCAGTTCAACGAGAAGACGCTGTGGACAGGTTCCTCCACCAACTACAACCGCGACGGCGGCTACCAGAACTTCGGACATCTCTACATCGAGGACACCGCCGAGCGTTTCAGTACCGCTTCTTCCCAAGGCACTAAAGAGTACGTTCGCACGCTCGACCTGACCAAAGCCGTAGCAACGGCAGAGTGGAAAAGTACCGATAAAACCGTCACTTTCCGACGCGAATACCTCGTTTCTGCACCCGACCAGGTCATCGCCGTTCACCTCACGGCCAGCGAACCTGGTCAGCTCAGCCAGCGCATCTATCTATGGAACGCGCATAACATCCGAGGCAGCTATGCCGACGGTGAAGGGACCTTTGCCGGCGCCCTGCAGACAGTCAGCTACAATGCCCGCATGAAAGTCGTTGCCACGGGCGGCACGACAACCACCGATGCCGATGGCGTTCACGTCGAGGGTGCCGATGAGATCCTCATCGTGGTCTCGGCCGTGACGGACTACGACCCCGTTGCCAGCGGCTTCGTCAGCGGCACCGATGATCTGGCCTCCCGCACCCAGAGTGCCGTAACTGCTGCGGCTTCCAAGGGATGGTCATCGATTCTCGCCGATCACATCGCCGACTACACACCGTTCTTCGACCGCTGCCGCCTCGACCTCGACGGTGCCGTGAACACGAAAACCACGGAAAAACTCATCACGAACTACGCTACACTCACCTCGAAGGCGGCGCTCACCCGTTCCAAGGATGCCCGCATGCTCGAGGCGTTGTATTTTGCCTACGGACGCTACTTGCTCATCACCAGCTCACGCGGCATTGACCTGCCCAACAACCTCCAGGGTATTTGGAACCACAAAAACAACCCGCCATGGTGCTCGGACATCCACGCCAACATCAACATCCAGATGAACTACTGGCCTGCCGAGATAACCGGCTTGCCAGAGATGCACGAGAAATACCTCAATTACCTTTATAATATGGCCGTCGTGCAGCCCGTGTGGAAGAACTACGCTACGGGCAGCGGTTCCGACGGACGCTTCCTCCACCACTCGAAGGGTTGGGCGTGCTACACCGAGAACAACATCTTCGGCTGCTGCACCGACTGGATGGCTGCCAACTATCCCGAAGCCGGAGCCTGGAGCTGCGATCACCTTTGGCAGCACTACCGCTTTACCCTCGACCGCGACTTCCTCAAGAACACGGCATTACCCGTCATGCTCTCGGCCACGGAGATGTGGATGCAACGTCTGAAGAAGGCGAACGACGGCACGTGGGAATGTCCCAACGAGTTCTCTCCCGAGCACGGACCCGTTGAGAACGCCACGGCCCACAGCCAACAGATCGTGTGGAACCTCTTCGACGAGACCATCAAGGCCATTGAGGTGCTCGGCACCGATGAAGCCGGCGTCAGCGAGAGTTTCCTCAGCTCACTGAAGGAGAAATTCGAGAACCTCGACACTGGCCTGCACACCGAAGTGTACAACGGCCAGACCATTCTCCGCGAGTGGAAGTACACTGACTTTGCTGCCGGCAATGGCGGTGAGATGGGCCACCGTCACCTCTCGCACATGATGGCGCTCTATCCCTTCGCCAATCTGCCGGCGTCAAACCCCTACTACGAACCCGCCGTACGCAGCCTCGTCCTCCGCGGCCTTGCCTCTACGGGATGGTCAATGGGTTGGAAGATGAATCTGTTTGCCCGTGCGCTGATGCCCGACCAGTGCGTCGAGCTCTTCCGTCTGGAATTCAAGCACAGCACCAGCTACGGCACCGACCAGTCTAAGGGCGGTGTCTATTATAACCTCTTCGACAGTCATGCACCGTTCCAGATCGACGGAAACTTCGGCGTCGCCGCCGGCATGGCAGAGATGCTCCTGCAGAGCCATACCGACACTCTGCAGCTGCTGCCAGCCCTTCCCTACATCTGGACCAAGGGCAGCATACATGGCCTTCGCGCCGTCGGCGGCTTCGAGGTTGACGAGGAATGGGACGAGGGCAAGCTCACCGCAGCTACCATCCGCAGCCTCTCAGGTCAGCCTTTAGCCATCGCCTACGAAGGCATCGAGGGGTACAAGATCTTGGCTGACGGACAACCCGTGGAAAGTGCAGTTGTCACACCCGACCGCATCGTCATACCGTCCACGAACGTCGGAACAGCCTACACGCTTGAACCTAAGACTGAAGAGGACCGCATCCAGCCACTCAGCGCCAAGCTCTCCACCACCAACGACACCATCTACGACCTCGGGGGACGTCGCGCCGACGACACCCGTCAACAGGGCATTTACGTCAAAAACGGCCGCAAAGTAGCCGTGCGCTAACAACCTTTCCCTTAGTTTTCCACACTATCATTCTTCTGTTTAAACAACAATAGACTCATCTGCAGCCCTTTAAACAATAAACGCTGAATAGCATTTTTCCACACCTTTCTTTTGGTAGGTTGAGCAAAAGGCATTACCTTTGCCCCCAGAAAACCAAAAGAAAGGTGTTATGTTTGCCCACAACCGTTTCACATCGCTTCTTCTCATCGTGCTGACGCTATCGTGCACGATATTCTGCACGATGGGTTGCACGAGCCGCACAACGGACGATCCCGCCGCGGCACTACGGGCAGCTGAAGACTTGCACACCTCTGCACCTGACAGCGTGAAGGCTTACGAGGATCTGCTGCGCAAGGCAATACACTTAGCCGAGCATCAACAGGAATGGGGCACCTGTGCAAGGGCTTACCTGCTGCTGTCGGCACAACTGCAATGGACCAACGAACAGGAAGCCTTTGCCTTAGCCGAGCAGGCGCTGCAAGCGGTCGCGAAATCGCACGCCGACATGGATGAGCTACGGATTCTGAAACAGGAAATTTTGCTGGCTAAGGCCGGTCTGTACGAACAGACAGAAGATACTGCGCGCGCTCGTTCCTTATATTATCAATGTCTCTCGGACAGCGCGACGCGCAACGTGGCGTTGGGACACCTCGCCAATCTAAGTCTTGCCGAGGGCAACGCCGCCGAGGCTTTACGTTTGGCGCGTCAGATGACCTTCGAAGGTTATGACTCGCTGAGCCTCGAGCCGTACTTCATCCTGGCCAATTGCTACCTGCAATGCGACTCTCTGACACAGGCCCGTCAGATCTACACCCACCTGCTCTCGTATCCTAACAGCAAGACGCGCTACGCCGCTCAACGCCACCTGACCGAGATTGCCATCCAGCAGCAGTCGCTCAGCGCGCTGCCGTCACTCGTGGATTCCGCATTCTCCAGCGCCGAGGCGGTGTTCTTCGAAGCGCTACAACAGAAGGAGGAGTACTTCCGCGCCACGCTGGAGCAGGAGCATCGCGCCGAACGCCTCGTCTATCACCAGCGGTTGGCGGCATGGGTGTTGGCCGGCGTCGTGATGCTCGCCCTGCTGACGGTCGCCTTCCTCATCACCCTGTCGCGCCATCGCCGTCAGATGCAAGCCCAACGCTTGCGCGCCGAACAGCGTGAGCGCGAGCTGGCCGAGGAACGGCTTGCTCAGCAGGCACAGAAGATACAGCTTCTGCAGCGGTTTATCCTCGATAAAAGCGAGGTATTGCAGCGTCTGCGCCAGGAAGGCGACCACAAGAAACAGATCAGCCAAAAGGAATGGCTCGACGTCGAGCAGATGCTCGACAGCACCACCGACGGCTTCGTCAACAGACTGCGCACACGCCATCCGGAATTCCGCGAAGAGGACATACAACTATGCATGCTCACCCGCATGAACCTCTCCAATCAAGTCATCTCAAACATCTATCTCATCACCGTGTCGGCGGTCAAGCACCGCAAGCTCAAGCTGAAGAAAGAAGGCTTTGGCGAATGCGACCCCGATCGGCCGTTGGATGATGTTCTCTTAAGCATATAGACTCGCATGAACATACTGGGAATCATCATGATGCAAGTGATTACGATGTTTCAGCCCGAAGCCATCTTCGAAACAGGGTCGGGCGGAAGCCTCGACGCTGTGGAAACGTGTTGCGGCGAGACGAGCATCCGCGTGCGTTTCCCATCAGAAGCAGCCCTCCTGTGGGATGTGCCGCCGACGGCCTATCTCTCCGACGAGACCGACGTTCATCACCCCCTGCTGCGCAGCGAAGCTTCCGGCAACGACTGGCTGCTCGTCTTCGAAGCACTGCCGCCGACGACACGCGTGTTCGACCTGGTCGCTGACAATGCCCATCGATGGATAGGCATACACAGCGGCATCCGCTCCATACACTTCCCCACCGTGCGCCCGCAGTTCGATGAAAACGCAAAAATCGATGATTCCATCGATAGAATTATCCACAACTACTGCTTCGAGGAAGTGCTTAGCAACGATAGCCTCTACGCCATCGCCAAGGCACGATTACCACAGCTACGCGACTATGTCGTGTGGAAATGGAAGCTGAGCGCCCATGAAGCCTTTGTGCTCCGTCGCAATCAGGAGCGCTACCAGCCGACATCACCATCACATGCAGCCAATACGCTGTCGCATCACGAGCTGTCGGCCACGCCACGCTACGTTCCCGCCGCGCCTCCCAAGCGCAAGAACTTCTTCCAACGCCTCTTCGGCTCATCCAAGAAAAAGAAGGAGAAGGAACAGGAAGCTGCCCCGACGAACAAGCCGCGGCCGCTGTCGCGCTTCGAACAGAAGATGTTACAAGAAAACAGAACGCAACCGATTAAAAAATAAGCAAGATGAAATACACCGCCTTCCAGGCCTCTGTGCGCCAAGCTGCACGCCGCCTAATGACTTTTGCTGCCCTTGTGCTGTCTGTCAGCGCCCTTCATGCGCAGACGACCTTCACCGCTCGCATCGTGGATGCCGAGACGGGCGAGGCGTTGCCACTCGTCGGCGTGTACGTCAACGAGGAGAACAACACGCTGACCAACTTCGACGGCGAGTTCAGCATCACCGCCGACTCCGCCGATCTGGTACGCCTGACGTGTATCGGCCGCGAGACCATGATGCTGCGTGCCGGAACGCTGACCCCGACCATTAAGATGAGAATGCTGACCGCGACATTGTCCGAGGTGACGGTGACCGCTATCGAGGGAATACTGACGCAGGTGGCCAAGAAGACGGAGAAGGCTTTCAACCGCAAGAAATCGAAGACGGCACAGTATTTCTACCGTCAGACATCGGTGTTCACGCAGCGCCAGGACATCGTGGAGGCTTTCGTCTACGCACATTCGGCCGTGAACCTGCGCGACCTTACGTTCCTCACCGGGCGCCACGGCCTGCTCACACAGGCCGCTTGGGAGCGCTCGAACATCAGCGATATGAACCTGCACCACATCCTGGAGCTGGGGCCGATGACCTTCGATGCTAACTTCTGGAAACAGCTGACAACGCCGCTGCCCAAAAAGACCACCATCACCAACCGCATCAACAAGCTGACCTACATCGACTATTTCCAGAAGTACTATGACATCACGTTCGAGGAGGCAGCTGACGGCGATCAGCAGCTCTTCATCGTTCATTTCCAACGACGTGAGGACGTGGAGATCAAGCAACCCGTCATGACGGGCACGCTCTACGTGGACCGCGCCACGCTCAACCCCCTGGCCTTCGACGGTCAGGTGGAAAACATGAAACTCAGCTTCGGAAAGGGAGGTCTGCGCAGTGCCACAGTGGTGCCGGTAACACTCGACTACCACCTCGACTACCGCTACGACCACAAATACCCCGAGGTGGCCGACCTGTCGATGCAGGCTAAGTGGGGCGACTTCCAGACGCGCACAATGCTCTTCAATGTCGAAGGTCAGACGCGCCTGACGCGACGTCAGCTTAGGAAGAAGTCCAAACGTGTGCGTGAGAATATGCTCTCCTCCATCGCCGAGGCAGGCTACGACAGCACCTTCTGGGCCAACAACGAGGTCATCAAACGCACCGCCGAGGAGATGGCCATCGCCCAGGGCTCGGTGGATCTCGCACAGGCTCGCCTGGACAGCCTCGCCGCCTACCAGGCCTCGCTGTCGCCCCTCGCCCGCTTCTCCGACCGCATCGAACGCTTCGGCCAGGCCATTCCGCAGGAGAAAGTCTATGTCCACATGGACAACACCGGCTACTTCCTCGGCGACACCATCTGGTTCGCGGCCTACACCCGTCGCACCAACGACGACCAGCCGAGCCGCATCTCCAAGGTGCTGTATGCCGAGCTGTGGAACCACGACGGCTACCTCGTCGAGCGCAAACTGGTGGAGATGAAGGACGGCCGTGGCAGCGGCTTCTTCGAGCTGCCCGACACGCTCTACTCCGGTTACTTTGAACTGCGAGCCTACACGCGCTGGCAGCTCAACTGGGGCCAGACGGAGCACTACCACGCATGGCACACCGAATACATGTTCTACAACAAGGCGATGGCCAAGGACTTCTTCCGCGACTACGAGAAACTCTACTCGCGCGTGTTCCCTGTTTATGACAAGCCTAAGCAAGAGGGCGATTTCTACAAGGACATGACCTTCCGCCCTCTGCGCCGATATTTCAAGAGCGCACCGAAGGAGCCCGAGCTGCGCCTTTCGCTGTTCCCCGAAGGTGGCAACCTCGTCGCCGGAGTGCCTTGCCGCATAGCCTTCGAAGCAGCCACTTCGGAGGGCGAAGTCAAGGAAGGCACGCTTACCTTGATCGTGAAAAAGGAAAAGGCGGTGAGCGAAAAGACGAAAAAAGGAAAAGGCAGAACGACCGAAACCATAAAAGACAAGGAATTACTCAGCGTGCGCACCGAGAACCGCGGCCGAGGCACCTTCACCTTCACGCCACAGGTAGGTGGGAAATACGAGGCCGTGTTCACACCCGACGAGCAGCCCAAGAACGCCAAGAAGCCGCTCACCGTCAGTCAGGACATCAAGGACATCAAGGCCGAGGGCGTAGCCCTGCAAGTGTATCGCGACACCACCACCGGCGACTGGAACTTTGACATCGCCGCAGCAGGACAGGCTGCCCAGACGCCGCTCGGCATCACCGTGATGAACGAAGGTAAGCTCGTACACTTTGAAGAGATAAGAGATGAGAGATTAGAGATAAGAGATGAGAGATTAGAGATTAAAGATGAGCCATCTCTCACCACACATCTCACATCCCACATCTCCACCCCCGGTGTTCATCAAGTCACCGTCTTCGACTCCATCGGCCACATCTACGCCGACCGCCTCTTCTTCGTCACCACGCCCGAGCTGACACAGCCCACACTGCAGTTCACAGGTCAGAAGGAGCAGTACGAGCCTTTCGAGGCCATCGACTTCGACGTCACTTCAGCCCACCTGATGCCCGAGCAGACAGTGTCGCTTACCGTACGCGACGCCGTTCATGCCGACAACACCTTCGACAGCGGCAACATCATGACCGAGATGCTCTTAGCCTCCGAGATCAAAGGCTTCGTGCCACAGCCCGACTACTTCTTCGAACGCGATGACGAAGAACACCGCAGAGCCCTCGACCTATTGATGATGACGCAAGGCTGGCGACGCTTCAACTGGCAGGAGATAGCCATACGCGGAGCATGGGAAATCACACACCCCGCCGAACACACGCAGATCGTCACCGGCACCGTCAACCGCTATTGGGTCGCAGAAGACTTCTTTAACCAAGTTGATGTCGATCATGAGCGCTTCATGACCGAACAGGCCCCATCGTTGACTGAGCAACAGAATATACCGCTCTTCAATGCAGATGGACGACCTACGGCTTTCAAAGATAATATGCTCTCGGGCTTTGGACGACCTAATATGGCATGGAATCTCAGCCCCATCTACGAACAGCGCAGTAATATCGGCGCCATCAGCGACACGTGGCACGGCATCTTCTCCAACCAAGGCCACAGTTGGGACAACACCGACTACAACCAACTGAGCTTCAAAACTAATGCCGCCTATCGTAAAGGCCTAAAACAGCAACAGCAGCTCGCCGCACGGCGATACATCGAGACCGGCACGGTGAAGAAGGAAGTGCGTGTGCACGCTGAATTTGTCAATCTCTACGACGAGCGGAACACACTTGTCGGCGAAACCGAGACCACGAAAGGCGCGTTCCAGATCGACCTGCCGCGATTCGACGGACAATGCGTCTTCTTCCTGGGCGCAGCGGACACAACCCTATGGAAGAAGAAATGGGAAGGCTTCCACCGGCGCAAACCTTATACATGGATACAGATGGACACCTACAACGAGTACGACCTCATGGCCCAACGTTTACCCGACTACCCTGAATACTACGTGCGTCTGAACTTCCCCTATCCACGTTGGATCAAGCCATATACCTACTATCAGGTACACAATGCGCCGCTACGCGACACCACCTACCTCTCGCCACGGTTACTGACTGACGGCACTCACTTGCTCGACCAGATCACTGTTCGTGCCCGTCACGGCGGACTCCGACACATCGACTTCTCCAAACCAGCCTACGTCATCGATGCCTACGAAGCACTGAACTTAGGGTTGGATGCGGGAGTCATCACCCCCTCTTCTAATCCTTACTGCGCTGCCATAGGCGCCGCCAGAGCACTCGTCTCAGATATGGCCCAGCATCGCCATTGGGAAGTCAAGACCTACAACGAAAACATGGGAGAGGGCTATTGGTGGGGACCATTGGAACGATTGCGTTTCTACCTACTGACCAACATCGATAAGATATATATCTATACAGACTACTCGCCACGCCGCGAGGGTGACGAACGCTTTGATCAAGACAACCAACCAATCGTGGCCATTGACCTACGACGTTATCCCGACAAGAGCCAGCGCGTCGTCTATCGCGACCGTCGCTATATCCTCGACGGATTCGCCTTCCAGGAGGATTTCTACCACCCCGACTACCGACGCAACCCGCCCAAGGAGGGACAAAAGGACTACCGACGCACGCTCTACTGGAATCCCGACCTCAAGCTCGATGCCAACGGACGTGCCCACGTCCATCTCTTCAACAACTCACAGCGCACCACCATCGCCATCGATGCCGCAGGACAAACTGCGGAAGGAGGACTGCTGTATAGCGGAGACAAGAATTAACTCTCCATTTCTCCAGATTCTCTGCGTTTCAGCGCATCCGCGTTGAAATAAAAACGGTCATGAAGGGTTAAGCGTCCCTTCGAGCCGAGGGTATTGTTTGAAAAGAAAAAACATCTGATGTTGGATTAAACGTCAACGGCAGGGATCGTCGTATTGGATCTGCAGCAGTTCGAGGCGACGGTGGAGTTGGCGTTGGAGGGCTTCGTAGCCGGGCTGGCCATAAAGGTTGTGGAGTTCGTGGGGATCGGTCTTGAGGTCGAAGAGCTCCCAGGCGTTGACATCGTGACCGTAGAAATGGATGAGCTTATAGCGGTCGGTACGGATGCCATAATGGCGACGCACGTCGTGCTCGGCGGGATATTCGTAGTAATGGTAGTAGATGGCGTCGCGCCAATGGCGGATCTTCTGCTTGTCGGCCTTAGTGGCAGCTTTGCCGCGAAGTAGAGGCAGGAGCGATACGCCCTGAATGTCGGCAGGTATGGGGACACCGGCGAGGTCGAGGAAGGTGGGGGCGTAGTCGATATTTTGCACCATTTCATCGATGATTCCGCGGCGTTCATAGCCCTTGGGCAGGCGCATGACAAGGGGCGTGGAGAGGCTCTCTTCGTACATGAAGCGTTTGTCGAACCACCCATGTTCTCCCATGTAGAACCCTTGGTCAGAGGTATAGACGACGAGGGTGTTGTCGAGGAGTCCCTTAGCCTCGAGGTAGTCGAGCACGCGCCCCACCTCAACATCGAGCGCATGGACCACCTTAGCATAATCGCGCATATAGCGCTGGTATTTCCACTCGAGGAGTTCTGCATCACGTGAGCCTTCGACGCTGCTCTGAGCCTGGCGGGGCAGGAAGTTGTAGTCGGTGCCCCATTTCTGGTAGAAGCGCTCGGAGAGAGGAACGTAGAAGGCATCGTAGCGCTGGCGCTCGGTTGGCGAGAGGCGTCCGATCATGCGTTCGTAAGAACCGGAGAGGCGAGTGGAAGGGGTGGCATCATGGCTGACGAACATCTTGGTGTCATAGACGATGTCCATGTCCTTGCCGATCTCCATCTCGGTGCGTGCAGCAGCCTGACGGGTGGCGTAGTCGTCATGGAACTCGGGCGGGAGGGTGAAGGTGGTGTCCTCGTAGCGCTCGATGTCATCGAGGGCGGGCAGCCAGGCGCGGTGGCAGGCTTTATGATGGATGAAGAGGGCAAAGGGCTTTATTGATTGATGATTGAGGATTGGGGATTGGGGATTGTTGATTGACAACTGTTGATTGACAACTGTTGAATGTTGATCCAGCCACGCGAGGGCTTTGTCGGTAATGAGGCTTGTGACGTAGCCGCTATCGACGACTTGGCGGCCGTCCATGTGGATGAAGGCGGGATTATAGTAGTCGCCCTGTGCCGGCAGTATCTCCCAGTGGTCGAAGCCTGTAGGCGTGCTAACGAGGTGCCATTTGCCAATGAGGCAGGTCTCGTAGCCGGCAGCACGAAGGAGCTTGGGCATGGTCTGTTGCGAGCCGTCGAAGATGCCGTGCTCGTTGTTGGTGAAACCGTTCTTGTGACTGTGCTTGCCCGTCAGCATACAGGCACGGCTTGGACCGGACAGGGAGTTGGCCACGAAGCTATGGGTGAAACGCACGCCGTCAGCGGCGATACGGTCGAGGTTGGGTGTCGATACGAAACGGGTGTCATAGCACGACATCATCTGCGCCGTGTGGTCGTCGGTCATGATATAGACGATGTTGGGACGCACGCTTTGAGCCAGCAGCGAGGCGGGTGCGGCAGCGAGGAAAAGGGCGAGGGAGGAACGGGACATGGGGGAGTTGAAAGTTGGAAATTGAAAGTTGAAAGTTCTTCGCAAGCGAAGCGTCGCAAGCGCCGAGCGGATAGTTAAGAGTTGAGAGAGTATCAATTATACATTATCAATTATTCATTAAATATTTTGTTTCGGGTACAAAGATAATGAAAAGTGGGTAATAAAATGCTGTGAAGGAGTGAAAAAGGATGTAAAAAGCATAAAAAAGAGGGGAAAATGAAAAAAAGTTCATCAATCATCCCTCGTAAATCATAAATAATGCTTACCTTTGCGCCCGCTTTCCGCGTGGGTCGCTGGTAGGATGCAGAGTTCCCTATTATGCCCATGCCGGACCGACAACAACAATTTAACCCATTTACAACAATGGCAGATTTAATCAAAATTGCTGAAGAAGCATTTGCTACGGGCAAGACTTATCCCAAGTTCAAGGCCGGTGACACGGTGACCGTGGCTTACAAAATTGTCGAGGGTAACAAGGAGCGTATCCAGCTGTATCGCGGTGTTTGCATCAAGATCAGCGGTCATGGCGACCAGAAGCGCTTCACGGTTCGCAAGATGAGCGGCACCGTCGGTGTCGAGCGCATCTTCCCCATCACGAGCCCCAACATCGACAGCATCACGATCAACAAGGTCGGTAAGGTGCGTCGTGCCAAGCTCTACTACCTGCGTGGCCTCACTGGCAAGAAAGCTCGCATCGCCGAGAAGAAGGTCAACAAGGTCGAGGAATAAACCGCAGGTAATACCTCAAAGACAACGAGAAAGGGTTGTGTCGAACGAACGACACAACCCCTTTTTTTGATGGAACATGGCACATTCTTCTTTTATACAACGAATTTTTTCTTGCCCTATAACAGTATCTTTGCCACGAGGCAGGCGTTAATTCGTTTAATTCGTTGTCTTTAAAAAACGAATTCTGCGCCAGCTGATATATCATTGTATATTTTGTCAGCACAGTCGCAGGCCGTCTGGCTCGATGGTAATGAGGTGCCGTTTGTAGAGGTCGCCGACAGCTTTCTTGAACACCTTCTTGCTGACGCCAAATACGGCGTAGATCTCTTCGGCAGGACTCTTGTCGCCGAGGGGTGTACGGCCGCCGTTGGTTTGGAGATGTTGCAGGAGGATGTCGCTGAAATCGACGACAGCGCGCTGCCCTTTCTTCTGGAGGCTGAGGTCGATCTTGCCGTCGGGTCGCACCTGTTTGACGTAGGCAGTGACGCGGTCGCCGCTGCGTAGCGGACGGAAGATTTCGTCGTCGAAGAGCAGGCCGGCATACATATTGTCCACGATAGCCTTGAAGCCGAGGTCGGTCTTCTGCCAGATGAGCAGTTCGACCTCGTCGCCGCCGTGGTAGGGTGGATAGTCGGTGCTAAGGTATCGTTCGACCTTGGCGGAAGCCATGATTCGGTAGGTCTCTGGGTCGAGGTGTACGTGAACGAGGTAGCTGCGGTCCTTCTGCATCTTCATCTTCTGCTCGCGGAAAGGCACAAAAAGGTCTTTGAGAAGTCCCCAATCGAGGAAGGCACCGAAGTTGTTGACCCACGCCACTTGAAGCCAGGCGAAGTCGCCGACCTGTGCCAAAGGTGTTTCGGTGGTAGCCACGAGGCGTTCCTCGCTGTCGAGATACACAAAAACGTCGATTTCATCGCCTATTTTCAGACCTTTGGGAACCAGCTTCGCAGGAAGCAGGATGTCTTCGGGACCACCTGAGAGGTAGGCTCCGTGCTCGGCAAAGCGCACGACAGTGAGGCGGTTCGTGCGGCCCAGGGCGAGTTTGGGTAAATTATGCTCCATCACAAACAACATTTATTGATTACTGTTTTCTTCGGATGGTTGCTCCACGCCAATCAGTCCGTCCTTCATTTGGATGGTGCGGTCGGTGGTGGCAGCGAGCTGCTCGTCGTGGGTGACGATGACAAAGGTTTGTCCCAGCTCATCGCGGAGGCGGAAGAAGAGGGAATGGAGCTCGGCTTTGTTAGCGCTGTCGAGACTACCGCTGGGTTCGTCGGCGAGGACGACGGCAGGCTTGTTGACGAGAGCCCGTGCCACGGCTACGCGCTGTTTCTCACCTCCCGAGAGTTCGGCGGGTTTGTGTGTAGCGCGGTCGCTGAGTCCCATGAAGGCAAGCAGTTCCTCTGCCCGCTTGTGGGCTTCCTTGCGGCTGCGACCAGCGATGAGAGCCGGTATCATGACGTTCTCAAGTGCCGTGAACTCAGGCAGGAGCTGATGGAACTGAAAGACGAAGCCTATCTCCTGGTTGCGGAAACGTGCGAGAGCCTTCTGCGACAGACGGCTGACGTCAGTATTGTTGATGACGACCGAACCGCTGTCGGCACGGTCGAGCGTTCCCATGATTTGCAACAAGGTTGTTTTGCCGGCACCGCTGGGACCGACGATGCTGACGATTTCGCCTCGTTCGATGTCGAGGTCGATGCCTTTGAGCACTTGCAATGAGCCGAAGCTCTTGGTGATTCCTCTTAGTTGTATCATCTATTTATTGGACAATTGGACAATTTACAATTTGACAATTTATTATTCATCACTCGTCATTCGTCATTCATCATTCGTTCCTATTTTCTCAGTTTTTGCAGCCATTCCTCGAAAAGGAGTTGGCGCTGGGTAACGCTTTGGCCGTTGGGAGCAAAGATGGATAGGGATTCCTGCGGATCGCCATACTGGTCGGGATAGAGCAGGATGACGCTGGTCTGCGCGAAATGGCGGGCCATGAAAGCGGGTATCGTGCCTTGAGCCGGCGTGTGGGAGATAAAACCGGCTCGCGAGGAGATGATGACAATCAGATGGTCGGGCTCGGTCTCAGCCGGCAGACGGGTGAGCAGGTTGCCGAAGCCGGGCTCCACGCGCACCTCCATGATGACCGACGGATGATGCTCCGTCAGGTACTCCTTGATGTAATAGCCGGTATCGCCCTTGGTGTGGAAGCGCATGGGCTGGCCCGTCAGTTCGCCAATGCGACAGAGGTGTTCGAGCCATTTGTAGAACCCCACTTCATATTCCGCCATCGGGGGCACGGCAACGACGATGCGCCTGATGGTTCCGGGTGGCATCGTCATGCGAACGAGGAGCACTTCGCGGTGGGTTGTAGCGAGCACGCTTTGCGCAATGACGCCCAGCTTGCCTGCCAGCTGCCGCTCCTCATTCTCGTGCATGCCGAGGATAATTTCGCCAGCATCGATTTCCTTCATGGTATGTGTGATGGCGCTGGCCACGTTGGAGCTGATGCGGCTCATGGTGGACATGGTGACGTTGGCGGCCGCAGCTATCTCGCGTGCCCTCTCCAGGTTCTGCTGTCCCTGTGCACGGAGCACGTCATCGGGGTCGTCGTCCATGGACACGGCAAGCCCCATGATGCTGTCGGGGATGCGCGGGTTGCGAATCAAGATGGACAGCTGCGTCAGGGCGTCTACGGTTTGCGGATAGGCGTAGGCGGTGAGGCACTTGCCGTGGTAGCTACCGCGGTTGCGCTCCATCTCGTTGGTGCGCAAAGCCAGCTGGCGAGCGCCCTTGCCTGTAGCCAGGGAACTGATGATGCAGGAGAACAGGATGAGAAGGACGGTGGCATTGAGCACTTCGGCATTCATCAGCTCGACGCCCGGTTGAGTGCCGATCATCACGATGGCCAGGGCGCCTGCGGCATGTGAGTTGGTGAGGCCGAACATCATCAGGCGGTCGGCACGCGGCAGGCGCTGCAGGCGCTGCATCACAAAGGCTGCCAGCCACTTGCCAGCGGTAGCAGCGGCGATGATGACGGCACAGAGCTTAAGGAAGCGGGCATCGCTGACGAGAATGCCTACGTCGATGATCATGCCAACACCGATGAGGAACCACGGCACGAAGAGCGCATTGCCCACGAACTCAATCCTCGACATGAGCGGCCCACCGTGCGGGATGATACGATTGAGAACGAGGCCTGCCAAGAACGCTCCGAGCAGACCTTCGAGACCGACAGCAGAGGCCAGGAAGGCACTGATGAAGACCAGGGCGAGGACGAAGATGTACTGCGTCACAGCATCCTCGTTGCGGCGGAGGAAGAAACGTCCGATTTTGGGGAAGAAATAGGATACACCTAATATATATATAACTATGCCGACAGCGAAGAGCAGCCAATACCCAACGCCGCCACCACCACGCTCGTTCTGCACCACAATGGCCAACAACAGCAAGGCTCCGAAGGAGGCCATGGCCGTGCCGATGATGGAATAGACGACACTCGGATGCTTGCCCAAGCCGTAGCGACCGACGATGGGATAGGTGACAAGGGTGTGGGAAGCCAGAATGCAGCTCAGCATCAGTGAGGTCTGCAAGCTGAAATGCAGGACGTACAGCGCAACGACGAGACCCAATACGGCCGGAATGAGAAACGTGAGCAAGCCGAAGCCCACACCTTTGCGACCGTGACGGCGGAAGCTGCCCATGTCCATCTCCAAACCGGCCAAGAACATGATATAGTAGATGCCCACCTGTCCGAAGAGCTCAAAGGAGGCATCGTGGGCCAGAACATTGAAACCATGCTCGCCCAGCAACACACCGGCCAGGATGAGGCCGATGATGTGCGGCACGTGCAGACGCCGGAAAATAATGGGCGCCAGCAGCAATACGAGGAGCATGACGAGGAAAATCCACGTCGGATTTGTTATCAATGGTTCCATTTCGGGGACAAAGGTAATAAAAAGTTGAAAGTTGAAAGTTGAAAGTTGAAAGTTTTTAATAAAAAGTTGAAAGTTCTTCGCAAACGGAGCTTTGCAAGCGTCGGAAGGAGCGTTCTTGAAGGGTCAAGCGACCAAGGTCGAGCGAAAAGTTGAAAGTTTTTGGAAAATGAAGAGTTTTTCGTCATCGGATTGGGCAAAAAGATGTATCTTTGCCCTCGAATAACGCAAAAGCCTACATGATGAAACGTTTTTTCCTCATCCTCGCGCTGAATATGTCTGCGCTCATCGTCGCTCAGGCACAAGCGCCTAAGAGCATCGTCCCGCTGGCCGACCCTTATATCCTGTTGGACGGCGACACCTATTATGCCTACGGCACCCGTTCTGCCGACGGCATCGAGTACTGGACATCGAAAGACCTGCAGGTGTGGAAGCGCGGAGGTCTGGCCTTGAACAAGAACAACACAACGGAGAAGCAATGGTTCTGGGCGCCGGAAGTCTATAAGCTGGACGACCGGTACGTGATGTACTACTCGGCCAACGAGCATCTGTTCGTCGCCACGGCCGACTCGCCCAAAGGCCCGTTCAAGCAGGTCGGAGGCTACATGATGCAGGAGGTCATCGGCGAGGAGAAATGTATCGACTCGAGCATGTTCACGGATGACGACGGCACACACTACCTGTTCTTCGTGCGCTTCACCGACGGCAACTGCATCTGGATGTGCCAGTTGGAGGACGACGCCATGACCCCCATCAAGAGCACGCTGCGCCATTGCCTGAGCGTCTCCTCGTCGTGGGAGTCGAAGATGGGACGGGTATGCGAAGGACCGTTTGTCACGAAGCACGACGGCCTGTACTACCTCACCTATTCGGCCAACGACTACCAGAGTCAGGACTACGGCGTCGGTTTCGCCATGGCACGGACGTTGAAAGCCTCGTGGAGCAAATCAGCGACAAATCCCATCCTCCGTCGTCGCGACGACCTCTTCGGCACAGGCCACCACTCGTTATTCACCGACAAGGACGGCCAACAGCGTATCGTGTTCCACGCCCACGACAGCCAGACTGCCATTCATCCGCGCAGGATGTATATCGGAAACGTCGGTTTCATCGGGCGAAACCTCTATGTTACCGATGATCCCATCATCCGTCCGAGCAACGAAGCCCTTGACGTCATAGACAATAACGTTGCACCCACAACGGATGTAGGGTGGTACAATCTATTGGGGCAGCGATTGGAAAGAAATGCGCGGGGTATCATCGTCAGCGCGCAAGGGAAAAAACGCGTTCGCTGACGCAGAACAAGGCGGCGCCTTGAAGCTTTAATCAAAATAATTCATAATCTCGTCGGGTGTGAACCCTCGTCCTGCGGCGTAGCGCATGAGTTTGCCACGTCTTATGTATTCGTCCTCATCGGATAGCGTGCGTGCTTTCTGCTGCAGCACGCCTTCCAGCACACGCCTGTATTCTTCTTCGGACAGTTCAGCGAGCGCCTCGCTGATGTCCTTTGCCGGGAGTCCTTTCATACGCAGAGCCTGCTGGATCTTGAGTCTTCCCCAATGTGCGAAGCGTAACTGATCGGAGGCATAGGCACGACAATAACGAGCACAATCGAGATAGCCCTCATCGTATAGGCGGTCGATGAGGCGGTCGATGTCTTCAACAGGCAAGGCGACTCGCTGCAGCTTCTGGCGAATCTCGCTCTCGCAATGTTCGCTCATGCTGCAGAGAGCCGCCATGCGACTCAGCGCGGAATCGTAATCCATTTACTCTTCAGCGGTAAAGTCTTCCTTGCCCACGCCGCAGATGGGGCACACCCAATCCTCGGGGAGGTCTTCGAAAGCGGTGCCGGGAGCTATGCCGTTGTCGGGATCGCCGAGTTCGGGGTCATAGACGTAGCCACAAGGGTCGCAAACATACTTTTTCATAGTCTTAATCTTGTTTTGAGGTGAATAATGGCGGCAGTTGGCCGCAGGTTTAATCGGTTTCGGCGGCAAAGGTAATACTTTTCTTGAAAGCAAAACGTTTTTACCGTAAAATATTTTTGTTCGTTAGCAGTTTTTAGTGTTTTGTCAGCATTTTCAGCTTGGCCGGCTTGAGACCTTCGGCTGTGGCGGTGAGGGTTACGGCATTGGGTTGCAGTCCGGCACGGAGGATGGCGAGGCAGCGACCCTCGTAGAGGCGGCGGTGGTCTGTCTGCGTGAGTTCGTCGCTGTAGTGGTCGCCGGAGGAGACGGCAGCGAGGGTGGCGCCGCTGACGGTGAAGTGAACGTCGGCAGCAGCATTAGGCACGACGCGGCCTTTCTTGTCGATGGCTTCGACGCGGACATGCTGAAGGTCGAGGCCGTCGGCACGCCAATCGGCATTGTCGGGAACGAGCCTTAGTGCTACGGCTTGGCCGGCTGTTTCTACACGATGGCGGGCGACGACTTTACCATTAGTGCGTCCGAGGGCTTCGATATAGCCGGGCTGGTAGGTCAGCTTATCCCAACGTATCTGGTTGCGCACCTTCGGGTTGGCGCGGTCGTTCTGCTTCGTGCCGAGGCTCTTGCCGTTGACGATGATCTCCACCTCGTCGCAGTTGGTGTAAACGGTGAGGTTCAGCTCCTCGCCTGCCGTTCGCGTCCAATGGTCGGTGAGGCTACGGATGCGTTGCTGCACGCCGTTCCACTCGATGGGGCGGCTCTGCTCCTGGAAGCAGAGGTGTACGGTGGGCTCGTCCGTGAAGATGCTTTTGGCCAAATAGGCATTGGGTTTCGTCGTCAGGTCGATATAGAACACGCCTTGCGCCCATCCCTTGGCGGGCCATCCCTGGCTCTCGCCAAGGTAGTCGATAGCACCCCAGTAGGCGAGGCCTATGACACGGTCGAGGTTCATCTCGTAGTAGTTGGGTCCCATGGCTGCTGTGGTGGCTTCGCTCTGATAGAACATCATCCAAGGGAACTTTTGTCCGTCGCCCGGGAAATACATATAACGATAGTTGTAAGCAGCGATGTCGGTTTCCATGACCAAGGGTGCTGGCAGCGAGTCGGTTTCCTGCGAACGGCCGCGGGGGTGCATTGCCACGGTGATGAGGCGCGAGTCGTCGTAGCGCTTCAGCAGCGGTTTCATCATGCGATAGGGCGTGACGCCCCAGTCGGCGTAAGGGATATTCCAGTAGGTCTGCAGCTCGTTGCCGAGGCTCCAGAAGACGATGCTTGGATGGTTGCGGTCGCGACGGATCCATTCGGGCAGGTCGATCTGCCATTGCTTCGTCCAATCCACGCGGCCTCCAATGTACTGCGTGAGCCATTTGTCGTAGAGCTCATCCACGACGAGAATACCCAACGAGTCGCAGAGGTCAAGGAGGCTCTCGGAATAGGGATTATGACTGGTTCGTATGTGATTGAATCCGAACTCCTTCAGCAGCCGCAGCCGCTTCTCGATGGCACGGGGGTATGCGGCGGCACCGAGGGCGCCGAGGGTGTGGTGGTTGGCGATGCCTTTAAGGATGACCTTGCGGCCGTTGAGCTTCATCCCGAAGTCGGGGGAGAAGTCCAACTGGCGGATGCCGAACCGCGAGCGGACGCAGTCGGCCACGGAGCCGTCGGCGCGTAGGATGCTGACTTCGGCGGTATAGAGGTAGGGGTCGTCGAGGTCCCAGAGATGGGCAGCTTCGAGGTGAATGGCGGGCAGGGCATACTCGCGGGTTCGTTGGTTGCCGCGGAAGGGCAGGCTGCTGGTCTGCTCGGCGACGAGGCGGCCATCGCGGTCGAAGATGCGGGTCAAGAGGGTGAGGGCCTTGGCATTGCGCTCGTTACAGGTCAGCTCGGCGAAGAGGGTGATCTCGGCGGGAAAACCGCCGAGCACACTACCCGAAGAGGAGGAACCAGAAGAAACAGAAGGAGAAGAAACGGAAAAGGAGGAAGCGGGAGAGGAGGAAGAGGGGGAGGAGGGAAGGGAGAGGGGCTTTGATAGGATGCGGAGGGGGTGGCGGGTGAAGAAGAGGGAGGGATCGGTGATGACGAGGTGAACGTCGCGATAGAGGCCGGCGCCAGTGTACCAGCGGCTATTGCTGGGCGTGCGTGTGTCGGCCTTGACAGCCAGCACGTTAGGCTCGTCCCAGCGCAGCAGCTTGGAGATGTCGGCCTCAAAGCCTAAGTAGCCATAGTCCGTCTTGCCTATGAATTGTCCGTTGAGATAGGCGTCGCCGACGTAGAGGATGCCTTCGAAATCCACGAGCACACGTCGTCCTCGCCAAGTTTCGTCGGGCGTGAACGTCTTACGGTACCAACCGATGCCCATTTCCTTGAAACCTCTGGATGACAGGCGGCTCCGTACATTGGCACCCGGGTCGCTCGCATCGGGTCGCTCATCCGCGCCAGGCACTACCCATGGTTGTTCGATCTGGAAGTCGTGGGGGAGGTTGACGTCGCGCCAGGCGGCATCGTCGTAGTTCAAGGCTTCGGCGCCCTCGACATCACCGGCATGGAACTTCCAGCCGAAGTTGAAGAGTATGTGTTGGCGTGATGCGGTCGGCGTGGCTTCGGGAGCGGCTGTGGCGATGCTGAGCGATGTCAAGCATAAGGTCAACAGGCAAAAGATTCTTTTCATAATGGCGTTATTTTTAGCTTGTTATTTCATTTCTGCGCACAAAGATAGACATTATTTGCTAACTTCGAGTCTTTTTGAGCGACTTTTTTGGCCTTTTTCGTCACTTTTTGTCACCTCGTCACACTCCGTCACGCCATCCGTCACAATCTATTTTCCTTATTTGCAGCTCTCTACAGGCACCTGTGACGATGTGACGACTTTTTAGTGTTTCTCGCGCGAGAGAATATAAGCGTTCCAATATGCAATAATAAGCGTTCCAAAACACGAACATTAGCGTTCCCTAACACGAACATTAGCGTTCCCTAACACGAACATTCGCATTCCCTAACACGAACATTCGCATTCCCTAACACGAACATTCGCATCACGAAAAACGAATGGACGATACGAGCCACACGTTAAGACGCATCAACTGTTTGATAGGGTGCAAACAGTCTGCATCATTAGCCTTTCAGCACAAAGAAATAGCGAAGAATAGGCTAAATAAATGGTCGAGAAGTATATTTTTACTGATTTTTCATCTTTATATGGAATAAAAAGCGTATCTTTGCGCCCGCATATTATGTAATATGATTATGACAACACAAAAAATAGACTTTGAGCAGATAGTCGAAACGCTTTTTCACGGCGCTCCGCTGACTCTTGATCCTAAGGGTTTGGCAGAGGTGGAGCGCTGCTATCATTTTCTGGAAGACTTCTCGAAGGAGAAGGTCATCTATGGTATCAACACGGGCTTTGGTCCCATGGCGCAATGGCGTGTTGATGACCAATATCTGAAAGATTTACAATACAACATTATCCGCAGCCATTCGACGGGCGCCGGCGACCCTTTGCCCGATCTTTATGTTAAGGCAGCGATGATTGCCCGCCTGGGTTCGCTCATGCAGGGCCGCAGCGGCATTCACCGTGAAGTGGTGGAACTGCTGGCCGAATTCATCAACCGCGGTATTTATCCCTTAATCCCGGAACACGGCAGCGTGGGTGCCAGTGGCGACCTGGTGCAGCTGGCGCACATCGCGTTGACGCTGATTGGCGAAGGCGAAGTACACTACCAAGGTCAGTGGCGCGCCACGGGCGACGTGATGAAGGAGTGCGGTTTGAAGCCCCTTGGCATACACATCCGCGAAGGGCTCTCGATCACCAATGGCACCAGCGTCATGACAGGCATCGGGCTCGTCAACCAGGTGCTGGCCGAGCGCCTGTTGGACTGGAGCATCGTGGCTGCCGTTTGGATGAACGAGATTGCAGAGAGCTACGATGACATGATGGCGGTGCCCCTCAACGAGTGCCGCCGCCACGAAGGACAGCAGTATGTCGCCCGTCGCATGAGGGAGATTGCCCAGGGAGGCAGCCTCATGAAGAAACGCGAACATGAGCTCTACGACCCGACGAAGAACACCGAACGCGTGTTCAAACATAAGGTGCAGGCTTACTACTCGTTGCGCTGCACGCCTCAGATTCTCGGCCCCATCTACGACACGCTGATGGCCTCGCGCCAAGTGCTGGAGGAGGAGGTCAACTCTGCCTCGGACAACCCCATCGTGGATCCCGACACGCAGAACGTGTACCACGGCGGCAACTTCCACGGCGACTACATCTCGCTCGAGCAGGACAAGGTGAAGATTGCCATCGTGCGCTTGGCTATGACCAGCGAGCGCCAGCTGAACTACCTGTTCCACAATCGCATCAACGACGACATTCTGCCTCCGTTCCTTAACTTGGGTACGCTGGGTTTGAACTATGGCATGCAGGCTTGCCAGTTCACGGCAACCTCGACGACCGCCGAGTGCCAGACGCTGGCCATGCCGAACTACGTCCACAGCATCCCCAACAACAACGACAACCAGGACATCGTCTCGATGGGCACGAATACGGCCCTGCTGACCAAGAAGGTCATCGAGAATGCCTACCAGGTAATGGCCGTTCAGATGATCGCTCTCACTCAGGCCACCGACTGCCGCAAGGTCGCCGACCGCCTCTGCCCCACCACGCTAAAGGTCTATGAGCACGTGCGTCAGCTCGTGCCGCTCTTCATCGAGGACACACCTTTCTACAAGGAGATTGCCGCTGTGGAGGCATGGATGAAGGAATTTAATCTTTGGGAAACCCCGAAAGCATAATAACTTAACATTGGACACATGATGAAATACGCATTAGTCACTGGCGGTTCTCGCGGCTTAGGACGCGCCGTCTGCCTGAAACTGGCCGAGATGGGGATTCCCGTCATCGTGAACTACCAATCCAACGCATCGGCCGCCGAGGAAGTGAAGGCAGCCGTCGAGGCGCTGGGCGGTCAGGCTGAGTTGATGCCCTTCAACGTCGGCGACGAAGCACAGGTAGAGGCCGCTCTTGCCGCATGGCAGGACGCTCACCCCGACGACTACATCGCCTATCTGGTCAACAACGCCGGCATCCGTCGCGATAACCTCATGTTCATGATGCCTTCCGAGGACTGGCACGCTGTGCTGCAGACGTCGCTCGACGGCTTCTACTATGTCACCAAGCGCTGCCTGCCCCGAATGATGATGCGTAAGCATGGCGGCCGGATCGTGAACATGGCCTCGCTCAGCGGCATCAAAGGTATGCCCGGACAGGCTAACTACAGCGCCGCCAAGGCCGCCCTCATCGGTGCTACCAAGGCGCTGGCTCAGGAGTGTGCGGCTCGCGGCGTGACCGTGAATGCCGTAGCCCCCGGCTTCATCGAGACGGACATGACCAAGGACCTACCCGTCGATGAACTGAAGAAGCTCGTGCCGATGAACCGCTTCGGCCGTCCCGAGGAAGTGGCCGACCTCGTCGCCTTCCTCGTCTCGGACAAGGCTGCTTACATCACCGGCGAAGTCATCAGCATCAACGGAGGACTGTACACTTAACAAGTGAAAAGTGAAAAGTGATAGAGTGAAAAGTGAAAAATAAAAGTAGCTTGGAGCTTGAGAATTAAATAATTTTCGACGATAATTCGTAAAACCACACATCAAATCATGTCAACAGCATACAACAACGATATTACCGGAAAGGTCTTAGGAGGACGCCGCGTCGTCGTCACAGGCATCGGCATCTGGTCGTGCCTCGGCCAGAATCAGGAAGAGGTGACGGAATCATTGCGCCTCGGACGCTCGGGCATCGGCACCGAACCCGAACGCCTGGGCTATGGTTACCAAAGTTCGCTGACCGGCATTGTACCGCGTCCCGACCTGAAGAAACTATTGCACCGCCGACTGCGTGCCGGGCTGCCGGAAGAAGGCGAATACGCCTTCATGGCCACCCGCGAGGCCTTCGAGAATGCCGGCATCGACGAGGAATACCTCCTGACCAACGAAGTAGGTGTCATCTTCGGTAACGACTCGTCGGCACAGCCTGTCATCGAGAGCGCCAATATCATGGCCGAAAAGCATGACTCGCAACTGCTCGGCTCGGGTCTCATCTTCCAGTCGATGAACTCGACGGTGAACATGAACCTCTCAACCATCTTCCACCTGCGCGGCGTCAACTTCACCGTCAGCGCAGCCTGTGCCAGCGGCAGCCACAGCATTGGTTTGGCATATATGATGATCAAGCAGGGTCTTCAGGACATGGTCCTGGCCGGTGGCGCTCAGGAGACGAACTACTATTCGATGGCGTCCTTCGATGCCCTCGGCACTTTTTCGAAGCGCATGGACGAGCCGACCAAGGCCAGCCGTCCCTTCGATGCCGATCGCGACGGCCTTATTCCGAGCGGCGGCGCTGCAGCCCTCGTCCTCGAGGACTACGACCACGCTGTGGCTCGCGGAGCGACAATCCTCGCCGAAGTCTGCGGCTATGGTTTCTCGTCGAATGGCGGCGGCATCTCGCAGCCATCGGACGAGGGCAGTATGGTAGCGATGCAGCGTGCCATGAACGATGCCGGCGTGACGGCCGACGATATCGACTACGTCAACGCTCATGCTACCTCGACGCCTCAAGGCGATACGTACGAGGCCATCGCCCTGACACGCCTCTTCGAAGGACGCAAGGCTTGGATCAGCTCCACGAAGTCGATGACGGGCCACGAGTGCTGGATGGCCGGTGCCAGCGAAGCCGTCTATAGCATCCTGATGATGCGGAACCGCTTCGTAGCGCCCAACATCAACCTCGAAAAACCTGACGAACATGCCGCCACACTCCGTTTGGCCCGCACTACCGTCGAGGACATTGACCTCCGCGTCGTTCTCTCCAACAGCTTCGGCTTCGGAGGAACGAACTCAGCATTAGTACTCAAAAACTATAAATGAGATTAGTAACCCTTATTATTAACCCCAAAAACCAACACAACAATGAAACGTACACTATTGACCGCTATCATGGCTATAGTAGCCATCGTAGCTTTCGGCAAGGCCGATGAAAAGCAGCTGCAACTGACCAAGGCTGACGGCGTAGCCAACATCTTCGATTCTTCGAATAAAGCCAACGTGAAATTCATCTATGCCGATGATTGCGTAGCTTCCTATCAGGGCGTTTCCAAGATGCCGTATAAGGAATATGTCAAGATCAACGGCGAATGGGAAGAAGAGCACACCTACGGCGAGAGCGGTTTCGTCGAGGACTGGAACAAGCGAAACAAAAAAGGCATGAAGATCGTCGAGGACGATGCTGACTTCCAAATCGTCGTCACCATCCACGAGATCAAGGAGATGGCCGCTATGCGCGCATGGTGGGAGATCGTCAAGGCCGACGTGAAGATCCTCGACAGCAGCAAAGCCTCTGTCGTAGAGTACAAGGTTAACGAGTACTACGAAGTAGCCGGTGGCTTCGCTGCCATGAAACTGCGCAACCGTATCAAGGAGACCTTTGCCGGTCTGTCGGAGTCCATGCTGTACTTCGCCAAGAAAGCTAATAAGTAATCGTAAAAGAGTAAACGTTACCAAAGCATGAAACTATTCCCTGCCTTGGAAAAGGCTTATACGAAAGAACATCTGTCGGCCCGCGAAGCACAAGCGAAGGCCGAATTCATCGCGTGGGGACCGGTTGTCTTTCAGGCCTCGCGTCTGATGATCAAGTTCGGAATCCTCGACCTGTTGCGCGATGCCGACCAAGGGCTGACGCGTCAGGAGCTGTGCGAGCGTACAGGACTCTCGGACTATGCCGTGAAATGTCTTACGGAAGCGGGTCTGTGCATCGGCACAATCCTCGTCGATACCACAACGGACCGCTTCACCCTTTCCAAGACGGGATGGTTCTTGCTCAATGATCCCGCCACTCGTGTTAACATCGATTTCAACCACGATGTTAACTACGAGGGGTGGTTCCATCTCGAAGAAGCGCTCAAAGAAGGTAGACCGGCAGGACTGGAGCATTTCGGTTCATGGCCTACCGTCTATGAGGCATTGAGCGAACTGCCACCACAGGTGCAGAAGAGCTGGTTCGGCTTCGACCATTTCTACAGCGACACTTCCTTCCCCGAAGCCTTGGAAATCGTCTTCGGCAAGTACAAGACCCGTTCGCTATACGACGTTGGTGGCAACACCGGCAAATGGGCCCTGCAGTGTGTGAGCCATGACTCAGAGGTCGAAGTCACCATCCTCGACCTGCCGCAGCAGATCAAGATGATGCAGGACAACACGACGGACAAGCCCGGTGCCGAGCGCATCAAGGGCTATGGTATCAACCTGCTCGATCCCTCCGCCCTGTTCCCGCAGCGCGAAGGTGGCTTGGACGCCATCTGGATGAGCCAGTTCCTCGACTGCTTCAGCGGCGAGGAGATCGTGAGCATCCTTACCCGTGCCAAGAACGCCATGACGAAGGACACCCGCATCTTCATCATGGAAACGTTGTGGGATCGTCAGCGCTTCGAACCCGCTGCCTTCTGCCTCACGATGACCAGCCTCTATTTTACAGCTATTGCCAACGGCAACTCCAAGATGTACAACACCGAGGACATGACCCGCTACGTCGAAGAGGCCGGCTTAACAGTAGAGACCATTTTCGACGGCCTCGGTCAAGGGCATAGCATCATGGTGTGCAAGCTTGAGAGTGAATAGAATCGTAAATCCAATAATCATTAAATTATAAAATCAAACTATGTCAAGACAAGAAATTGAAGAAAAGGTGAGAGACTTTCTCATCGAAGACCTCGAGATTGAAGAGGACAAGATCGCACCCGAAGCCCGCCTCAAGGAGGACATGGGCATTGACAGCCTGGATTTCGTGGACATCGTCGTCATCGTTGAAAAGAACTTCGGCTTCAAGATCAAGGCTGAGGAGATGGCCGGCATCACCACGCTGACGCAGTTCTGCGACTACATCGAAAGCAAAGTAGCATAAGCCACCGTGCCCTTAGCGTCAGCTAAGGTTAGAAACGCGTATGGAACAGCCGCAGCACCAACAATGGAAAGGCACGACGGGCGGCACGCCTTGGATGCAACGCACCCTCGTCCGCTGTCTCGGATGGATGAACCTGCCGTTCGTCTATTCGGGCATGGCGTTGGTCGTTCCTTTCTATATGCTGTTCAACCATCAGGGCTACCTGAGCCAGTACCACTACTTCCGCCGTCGCTTCGGCCATAACCCTATCCGGTCATTCTTTGATGTCTATGCCAACCACTTCCGCTTCGGTCAGATCATTCTGGACCGCTTTGCCTTCTACGGCGGGGCACGCTTCAAGTTGATCGTCGAAGGCAACGAACGCTTCATGGCGCTTTGCAATGAGCCCGGCGGTTTCATGCAGATTGGCACTCACGTCGGCAATTTCGAGTTGGCGGGCTATATGCTTTCGCAGGACAAGAAGACAATCAATGCCCTCGTGTTCGGCGGCGAGACAGGCACGGTAATGGAGAACCGCAACCGCGTGTTCGAGCACCAGAACCTGCGGCTCATCCTCGCCAACGGCGGAGTGGATCACGTGTTCGAGATGAACAATGCCCTTGCAGAGGGCCAGATCGTTTCGATGCACGGCGACCGCATCTTCGGTTCGCAGAAGACCGTTCGTTGCAAGGTACTGGGCACTGAGGCAGACCTGCCGATGGGACCCTACATCCTGGCCGCCACACGTGATGTGCCTGCCCTTTGCACCTTCGTCATGAAGGAGAACGTCCACACCTACCATATCTATGTGTACGAACTTAGCCTCCCTGACGAGGTGAAAGGAAAAAGCGCAAAAGTCAGGGCCTCCGCGTTGGCTCAGGCCTACGCCGACCGCCTTACTGAAATACTGAACCGCTATCCTCACCAGTGGCTCAACTACTATGAGTTCTGGGGCGAGGAGAATTGAAAGTAGAAAAACTGAATTACAGTAATATTGAAAAGCTGAAACATTGAAAGTAGAAGATATACCCATACTGGAACTGATTCCCCAGCGTCCGCCTTTCGTCATGGTGGACCGCGTGGTGGCTTTCGACCGCGTCATCACGACGACGGCCTTCGCCGTGCAGCCTGACTGCATCTTCGTGGAGGACGGTCATTTGGTGCCTGACGGTCTGGTGGAAAACGTGGCACAGACCTGTGCTGCCCGTATGGGCTGTGTCAACTACATCAATCGGGAGAGCGTGAAGCTTGGCTTCATCGGAGCCGTCCGCGACATGATCTTCCACCGCCTGCCCCAAGTGGGCGAGACGCTGATGACCAGCATCAAGGTTCGTGAAGAAGTGTTCCGCATGACGTTGGTCGATGCAGAGGTGCGCATAGGCGACGAAGTCGTGGCCACGGCTGAGATGAAGATTGCACTCAGCGAAGTGGACGCACAATGAGAACCGAAGCAGGACAAGTACACCTATATATATATAATAAGGTATAATGAAAGAACTACGCGCAAGCAAACTATTGGACATCCGCTTCAGCGAGGTTGACTCGATGGGCGTGGTATGGCATGGCTCCTATCCGCTCTATTTCGAAGATGCCCGCGAGGAGTGGGGACGACAGTACGGCTTCGGCTATCTTGATATGTTCGAGCATGAGTTCTATGCTCCGCTCGTTGACTTGCAGTTCCAATACAAGCGCCCGATTATTTACGGCATGCGTCCTCGCATCGATATCATTTATCGTCCTACGGATGCTGCCAAGATTATCTATGACTACGAAATACATGACACCCGCGACGAGAGCCTGCTCACGACAGGTCACAGCGTACAGGTGTTCATGAACAAACAATATCAGCTCTTGTGGGAGAACCCTCCCTTCTATGAGCAATGGAAACTACGATGGGAGAAAGAGTAGCTCGTGTCATCGCACATCACGCCTATACTCCCCTGGCCGACGGTAGTCATGAGAACTACCTGCGCGTCAAGGCGGGGCAGTCGGCAGTCAGCCTCCACAAAGCTGAAGAGTGGGGGCTGGCTGAGGACTTCATGGCTGGCTTGATCACGGAGCCGATGGCTGCGCCCAGAGCCACGAACATGGCTTTGCATTCTATCCGTCGCGCCCTGGAACAACTGGCAGAACCACTGCCTATAGACGACACGCTGCTGATCGTCAGCACCACGAAAGGCAATATCGACCAGATCGGGCATGAGGACACTGCCGACGTACACCTTGGTGCCATGGCCGAAGCGATAGCCCATGCACTGAGCCTCGCCAAGAAGCCCATAGTGGTGAGCAATGCCTGCACGAGCGGCGTGTGTGCCCAGGTCGTGGCCCAGCGTGCGCTGCTCAGCGGTCTCTGCCGCTATGCCATCGTCTGTGGTGTTGAGGCTCAGAGCCGTTTCATCGTGAGCGGCTTCCAAAGCTTCCACGCCCTCTCTCCCGAGCATTGTCGTCCCTTCAGCCAGAACCGCATCGGATTAAATGTCGGCGAGGCTGCAGCGACCATTATATATAAGGTGTCATCGGCTGCAGACATCCAACCTGAGGACTGGACGCTGCAAGCCGGTGCCATCCGCAACGATGCCAACCATATCAGCGGTCCATCGCGAACCGGCGAAGGCAGCTACCGTGCCCTGCGGGCCGTGATGAACAACGCTGCTGCCGAGGATTTGGCCTTCGTCAGCGTCCACGGCACGGCAACACCCTACAACGACGAGATGGAGAGCATAGCCATCGACCGTGCAGGGCTGATTGAAGTTCCGATAGGTAGTCTGAAAGGTTACTATGGTCATACGATGGGTGCTGCCGGCGTCCTCGAGACCATCATCTCCATGGAGGCTGTCGATGATCACACCGTACTGGCAACTCTTGGTTACGACGACCAACTCGGCGTCAGCCATCCCGTGCTGGTGGCCTCAACGAACAGGGCCACAGCAAAGCGTCAGTTCGTCAAGCTCATCAGCGGCTTTGGCGGCTGTAATGCTGCCATTCGAATGCAGAAAGGAGGTGCGCAATGAAAGAGCTCAGCATGATTGTTGTCACACCCCATAGCGTGGTGCTGAACGGCAATATCCTGCCGACGAGTAAGACCGGCGATGCACTACTCACCGAGTGCTACCGCTTCAGCAAGGCCGACTATCCCAAATACTTCAAGATGGATCCGTTGTGCCGCTTGGGCTTCGTCGCCGCAGAACTATTGTTGCAAGGGCAAGAGGAAGAACGCTTCGTGCCGCGTGAAGACCGTGCCGTCGTGCTCGCCTCCTGCCGTGGTTGCCTCAGCACCGACCAGCGCTACGAGGAGACAATCCAGCCTGGCGAGAACTATTTCCCCAGCCCTGCCGTCTTCGTTTACACGCTGCCCAATATCGTCACCGGCGAAATAGCCATTCGCAACAAGTACCTCGGCGAGACATCGATGTATCTCTTCGAGGAAACGACCGACGAGGACGAACGCCTTCGCCTTCTGGAGAACATGACTTTCCAGGATCCCGTTACCACCTCTGCCCTCATCGGATGGGTGGATTACAAGGATGGCGAACATTATACTGCAAAACTCTATTTAATCACAAAAGAATAACATTAAAAACATATCATTTAACTATGGAAGAATTGATTCTGCAACTGAAAGAACAGATTATCGAAGTATTGAACCTCGAAGACGTCACGCCCGCCGACATCGACAACGATGCACCTCTCTTCGGCGAAGGTCTGGGTCTCGACAGCATTGATGCTTTGGAACTGATTGTCATGATGGAGAAAGAATATGGCATCAAACTGAAGAATCCCGCCGAAGGCAAGGAAATCTTCAAGAGCATCAACGTGATGGCTCAGTATGTCAACGAACATCGCACGAAATAACCCCAATCGTAAACCGTAAATCGTAAAAATAGTCATTAAGCATGGGTGAACCAATCCTGATTACAGGAATGGGCATTGTGTCGGCTATAGGCCTGAACACAGCCGAAACCTTAGCTTCACTACGTGCCTGCCGCACGGGTATCGGTCCGCTTCGTTATTTGAAGACGGACCACCACGAGTTTCCCGTTGGCGAGGTGCAGCTTTCTACCGACGAGATGGCCGACCGCTTGGGCATCCCTGCAGGACAGCCTCGGACGCGGACGGCGCTGATGGGTATGATGGCGCTCGACCAAGCGCTCAATCAAGCCCGGCTTACGGCCGACGACATCTCCCGTGCCGCTTTCGTCTCGGGAACGACGGTCGGTGGCATGGATATGAGCGAACAGTTCTACACGGACTTTCTCACCAACAACCTGCACAACGACTACATCTCGCAGCACGACTGCGGTGCCTGCACCGAGAGCATAGCCGACCACGCCGGTCCTTTTGCTTCGGTCTCTACGCTGTCCACTGCCTGCTCGTCAGCCGCTAATGCCATCATCAACGGTGCCAACGACTTACGCTGTGGTCGGCATGAGATAGCAGTCGTCGGTGGCAGCGAGTGCATTACCAAGTTCCATCTCAACGGCTTCAACTCGCTGATGATTCTTGACCACGAGACGTGCCGTCCCTTCGACGAGTCACGTGCAGGTCTGAACCTCGGCGAAGGTGCGGCATTCCTAGTCATTGAAACAGTCGCCTCGGCACGCCGCCGTGGTGTCAAGCCCCTTGCCGTGCTCGAAGGTTATGGCAATGCCTGCGATGCCTTCCACCAAACAGCCTCATCGCCCGATGGCGAGGGCTCGTTCCTTGCCATGAAGGAAGCCTTGGCCGATGCCGGCCTCAGCCCCTCGGACATCGATTACGTCAATGCCCACGGCACAGGCACGCCCAACAACGACTCCAGCGAGAGCCAGGCGATGATGCGCCTGTTCGGCGACGCCATTCCTCCTGTGAGCAGTACAAAGTCCTTCACCGGGCATACCACCAGCGCATCGGGAAGCATCGAGACCGTCATCTGCCTGCTGGCCCTTCAGGAGCAGTTCCTGCCCGTGAATCTGGGATGGCAACATCAGATGCCCGACGGCATCACACCCGTCACCGATCCGACACCTCAGCGTCCTTTGCGCCATGTGCTCTGCAACAGTTTCGGCTTCGGAGGCAATGACAGTTCGTTGGTATTGGCTTTACCCAATGCTTCGACTCGCACCGCCGATAGTGCGCCGAAGGCATTCTCACCTATTTATCTCACCTCCGCTACACAGATCTCTATTCAGGAAGGTCTCAGCGAAGCCTGGTTGGATACACCTATTATATATAGTGAGCCTTACGTGCGTTCCCTGGACATCGATTTCAAGCAATGGATTTCTCCTGCCGAGTCTCGTCGTATGGGCAAACTGCTGAAGCGTGCGCTGTCCTCTTCGCTGTCTGCCATGCAGCAGAGTGGAGTGGAACATCCCGATGCCATCATCACCGGCACGGGGCTCGGTTGCATCGAGAACACCGAGATCTTGCTGACACATCTCTGCGAGGAGGGTGAGGAGAACTGCAAGCCGACGCCGTTTATGCAATCGACGCACAACACCATCAGTTCGCTCGTCAGCATCAACACCCATAGCCATGGCTACAATGCCACCTATGCCCACAAGGAAGCCTCGTTCGACTGCGCCCTCGAGGACGCTTGGCTGCAGATACAGCTCGGTCGCATCCGTACGGCCCTTGTCGGTGGACAGGACGAGATGACCCCAAAGTACTTCGGTCTGCTCTGCAAGACCGGTTACTTAGGCAATTCCGAACAGGTGGCGGGCGAGGCGGCCGTCAGCGTCATGCTAAATGCCGAACCTGTGCCTGATGCGTTGTGCCGAATGACCTACTTCAAGCGCTGCTACCGTCCTGCAGCCGCGACGCTCGAGGCTATAGCTGCTGAAATAGGGCGCGTTGATGCTGTCATGACCAGCATCTCCGGAAAGAACCCAGCCGCCGAAGCCCACCTCCGTGAGGCTGCCCGTCTCTTCCCCTCAACACCCCTGCTACAGTTCAAGAACATCTTTGGCGAGAGCTACACCGCTTATGGTTTAGGCATTTATGCCACAGCCCATCTGCTGCATCGTCAGCACTTGCCCGAAGCAATGTTAATTCCAGACTACGGGAATCCGGCATCGCTCCAGCGCATATTAGTCCTTAACCAAATCGGAGGCAAAGACTACACCTTCACCGTATTAGAACGATAATCACTATGTGGCAACTACTCCTTTTGGCTATCTTGCAAAGCCTCTTACTCTGTTCCGGTCAAGTCTTCCTGAAGTTTGCCCTCAACGCGATGGGCAAACCCGAGTGGAGCTGGAGCTTTGTGGTGGCACAGTTAACCAACTGGTGGTTCCTTGCCACAGGTGTCTCCCTCATCTCCTGCTCCATTCTCTGGATGTATATCCTCAAAAAATACCCTTTCAGCATGGCCTATCCCTTAGCCAGCATGAGCTATGTCTTCGGTATGTTGGCCGCCATCTTCATCTTCCATGAGGAGGTGCCGCTGACGCGTTGGCTGGGTGTTGTGCTGATTATGGGCGGTTGTTATTTTATTGCCAAATGAACAAGTATATATATATAAGGTATATCGTCTGCCTCCTCTGGCTCGGCTTAGGCTTCAGCACCGTTGCGGCCCAGCGTCCTGTCACGAAAGCCGAGCATGAACGCATCGTCAGCGAGATCAACACCTCGGCCAGTGCCATCAGCACGCTCCAGTGTTCTTTCGTCCAGACGAAGGAGTTAAGCATCATGAACGATAAGATGGTGTCGAAAGGCACCATGGCCTTTGCACGCCCCAACAAGTTGTCGTGGCACTACACGTCGCCTTACGATTACACGTTCATCATCGCTGATGACAAGGTCTTGATTAGCAAGGGCAAGAACAAGAATAGCATTGACCTCAAGAGCAGTCAGGCCTTTCAAGGCATTGCGAAGATGATTGCCGGCAGCGTGACGGGCAAAAGCCTCACGCAGACCGACGACTTCGACGTTAAGATCCTGGCCGATGAGCAGGTCTATGTTGCTCAGCTCACGCCCAAGACGAAACGGCTGAAGAAGATGTTTGCATCCATTCGCCTTACCTTCAATCGTTCGTCGAGTGTCATGCAGCAGGTGGAGATGACCGAGGCTAACGGCGACGCGACCACCATTGTTTTCCAAAACGTCAAACAGAACCAACCGCTCAGTGACAAGACATTTACTTTGGATTAGTCTGCTGCTGTGCCTCTGCCGCGTGTCGGTCCAAGCCCAGTCCTATCCTCTCCTGCTCAACGGCGAGGAGCGTGCCTCGTGGAATTTCACCTTAGAGCGTGGCACGATGACCGTCACGGGCATTTGCCTGACTCGTCAGACGGAGCAAGGACTGGTAGGGTCTGTTGTCAACGAATTCGGCATTCACTTCTTCGACTTCACTTGTCGGAACAATCGCGTGAAGGTCAGCAATGTCTTTCCGGCGATGAACAAATGGTACATCCGTCGTGTGCTGCGCAACGATTTGAAGCTTCTTACAGCCAACACGCCGCAGTCCATAGGGCGCCGTCGGCAGCTGACGGTCAACCAACCCGATTCAATAACGTTAATCAATCATAAACGCCACCTAACCTATCGTTTCGAACGCTTGCAACAATGATTCTTCTCAACGATTTCTTTCATATCCTCTCCTCTGTTTGCGATGAGACGACCGGAACTTACGATGTCGCCTTGAATCCCGAGCACTTCATCTTCAAGGCGCATTTCCCCGGCAATCCCATTACGCCTGGCGTGTGCCAATTGGGAATGGTAGAGGAACTCCTTTCCGCTCAGGTTGGACAGCCGCTTCGCCTGTCCTCTATCAACAACATCAAGTACATGAACATCATCTCGCCGTTGGAGAATCCCCAGCTGCAAGTCCGCCTCTCTCGTATTCAGCCTACCGATGACGGCTTCAGCGTCCAGGCTGTGCTGGCCACCGAGACGGCTTCGTTCACCAAGATGTCCCTGCGCCTGACTCCCAAATCCTAATCTTTTTGCACATTATACATTAAGCCATGCGTACCACCATCCTCATCCCTACCTACAACAACGCAAAGACCGTGTGCGATGTCATACGGCGCTCTGCTCAGGTGTGCCCGGATGTCATGGTGGTCAATGACGGCAGCACCGACGATACGCTGGTGCGTCTGCAAACCTTGCAGAAGGAATTGCCCATTGAGCTTGTCAGCTATGAGGACAACCGCGGCAAGGGCGGGGCCTTGAAGGCCGGTTTTAGACGTGCTAAAGCGTTGGGATTCACCCACGTCCTCACGTTGGATGCCGACGGGCAGCACTTCCCTGAAGATGCCCCTTTGCTCCTCGAAGCTGGCGAACGCAACCCCGAAGCCATCATCGTGGGCAGCCGTTCGTTCGGCGACGAAAATATGCCGGGCGGCAATGTTTTTGCCAACAAGTTCAGCAACTTCTGGTTCACCGTGCAGACCCTGCAACGTATCCCTGACACCCAAACCGGTTTCCGCCTCTACCCGTTAGATCATATCGGGGGGCTGCGGGTGCTCACGGCTCGCTACGAAGCTGAGCTGGAGCTGTTGGTGTTTAGTGCGTGGCGTGGCACGAAGCTCATTCCCGTGCCTATCCGCGTTTACTATCCCCCTATTGAGGAACGTGTCAGCCACTTCCGGCCTACGATGGATTTCGTGCGCATCACCATCCTCAACACCATCCTCTGCCTGCTTGCCATCGTTTACGGCGGACCGCGGATGCTCTATAACTACCTCAAGAAGCGCCTCATGGGCAATAATCAATAACTTTCAACTCTCAACTCTCAACTTTCAACTATGAATCCCTTCCTCTGGACATACGATCGTCTTTCCCGCCGACGCTGGCTGGCCATGACGCTGTGGCTTGTCGTTGTCGTTGTGTCGGTTGCGTTGTCCACACGGATTCGATTGAAAGAAGATATTGGCGACTTCCTCTCCACCGATTCCACCAGCACCCGCTACATGTCCGTCTTTCAGCAGATCGGCGGGCAGAACCGCATCGTCATCGTCACCACCTCCGACGAGAGTGACGCTGCTGCCCGCGTGGATTCCATCAAAGCGTCAATGGATGATTTCGCAGAGGTCCTTCACTCGATAGACACAGCTAGCATCGTTCAAGACCTATCTATGCAGGTGGATGAAGAGGTGGTCATGGAGATGCTGGATTTCGTTGCCGATAATGCTCCTTTGTTGATGAGTGAGGATGACATCCGTCTGGCTGACAGCCTCTTGGATAATCCTGATTATGTTCGTGAGGCACTGGAGCAGAACCGTCAGATGCTGTTGTTGCCGGCGAGTGCCATGACTGACATCACCGTCCGCAAGGACCCGCTTCACCTCTTTGCCCCCGTCATGGCACGTCTTCAGACACTTCGTGGCAACGACAGCTACACCGTCGATGAAGGCTATATCCTCACCGCCGACCGTCAGGCAGGCATCGGATTCCTCACCAGCCCCTACGGTTCCAGCGAGAGTGGCAAGAACCGCGAACTGAATGCCTTGCTCGAAGATGTCAGCCGCCAGCTCTCGACGATCCATCCTTCGGTCAAGGTTACCGCCATCGGCGCACCGCTCATCGCCGTCACCAATGCCGACCGCATCAAGACTGACGGTCTCATTGCTGGCATACTCAGCATCATACTCATCGCCCTTGTCCTGTGGTATGTCTTCCGTCGCGTGAGCGACATCCTATGGATGATTGTGTCCATTGCTACAGGCTATGCCATTGCGATGGGTGTGATGAGCCTTTACCACCACGAGCTTTCCGTGATCGTCCTCGGCACGGCAGCCGTGTTGATAGGCATCGCTGCCAACTATCCACTTCACTTCCTCGACCATCGTCGTCATGAGCCCGACGAGCGCAAAGCGCTTGCTGACATCGTGACGCCCCTGCTTACAGGAAACATAACCACCGTCAGTGCCTTTGCCTGTCTGGCGTGGATGGACTCTGAGGCCATGCGCGACCTGGGCATCCTGGGTGCATTAGTGCTCATCGGCACGATTCTCTTCGTGCTCACGGTACTGCCTGTGCTGGCAGCAAGAAGAGCGAGACACGAAGCGTTAAGCGTGAAGGAGGAGGAGATCAGGCAGCCCATAAGCAAAAAAAGTTTTTTTTCTTCATCGAACTACAGACTACATTTCGTCTTCATCATTCTCACCTGCATCCTCGGCTACTTCAGTCTTCAGACGACTTTCGACACCAACCTGCAGCACATCAACTACATGACCGCCGAGCAGCGCCAGCATCTCTCGCTGCTCAATGTCGGTTTGGAGACGACAGGCAGCGAAGTGCTCGCTGTGGCTGAGGCACCGAGCATCGATGAAGCGCTCCAACGAGCCGAGCAGATGAACGACAGCTTGACTGCCGAAGGACTGCACGTCCGTGGCATCTATGGTCTCATTCCTTCGCAACAGAAACAGGCAGAAGCCATACAGCGTTGGACGGCTTTCGTGGAGCGACATCGAGATGTGCTAACGAATCAACTGCAGGCCGAGGGGCAGTCGTTAGGTTTCTCGCAAGCCGCCTTCATGCCATTCGCCGACTTGCTCGCCACCGACTGGGAGCCTCAGCCATCGGAATATTTCAATCCGTTGAGCACCATTGTCGGAGCACCATTCATTCTCCGCGACGAACAAACAGCTGCCACGCGCATCATCAACTACATCCAGGCTGCCGAACCGATGCCCGATGCCGACAAGCAACGATGGCGTGAGCGCTTCTCGAGTCATGGCTTCGTCTTCGACAACCGCGATGTCCAGTCGTCCCTCTCCACCACGCTCTCGGACGACTTCAACTACATCGGCTTCGTCTGCGGTTTTGTCGTCTTCTTCTTCCTGTGGCTGTCGATGGCCAGCCTCGAGTTGAGCCTGATGTCCTTCCTCCCCTTGGCTGTAGGCTGGATATGGATTCTTGGCATCATGCATCTGCTGGGCATCCAATTCAACATCGTCAACATCATCCTCGCCACCTTCATCTTCGGTCAAGGAGACGACTACACCATATTTATTACCGAAGGCCTCGTGTATGAACACACCTACGGTCGTCCCATCTTGAAGAGCTACAAGAACAGCGTAGCGCTTTCAGCCCTGCTGATGTTCATCGGCATCGGTTCGCTCATCATCGCCCGCCACCCAGCCATGCGTTCGTTGGGCGAGGTCGTCATTGTGGGCATGTTCACGGTAGTGCTGATGGCTTTCTACCTGCCGCCGCTGATCTTCCGTTGGATAACGACCGAAGGCGGCAAGCTACGCGAGGTGCCGCTGACGCTGGAGCGTATTACCTTCACGGTTTTTGCCTCTGTCTTCTATCTCGTTGTGGCCAGTGTCTATCAGATCTTTGCATTCCTTTGGAGCCACATTGGGCGTTATACCGAATCGAAGAAACTGTTCTTCCATCGCACACTCTGTCGCATCTCACGCTTCTGCATCGAACATGTACCCGGTACATCGTGGAGCGTTTCCAATCCCTACAACGAGAAGCTCGACCGGCCTGCCATCATCGTGGCCAATCACCAGTCGCAACTCGACCTCATTGCCGTGCTGAGCATAGCCCCGAAGGTGGTCATCGTGACGAAGAAATGGGTGTGGAACAATCCGTTGTACAGCCTCATCCTTCGTGCTGCCGAGTTTTATCCCATCAGCGACGGCATGGAGGAAAGCCGTGAACACCTCGAGAGTCTCATCACGCGGGGCTATAGCATTGTCGTGTTCCCCGAAGGCACACGTTCGAAGGATCGTCAGATACACCGCTTCCATCAAGGCGCATTCCATCTGGCAAAGGAATACCATTTAGACATCCTTCCCCTGTTCCTCGTCGGCTTGGGGCATGTTCTGCCGAAGGACGAACTGGCGTTCCGTCGTGGACAGATGCACATGGAAATCGGCAAGCGCATGACACCCGATGAGTTTGCTGCAACAGAAACTCGACAGCTGACCAAGGATGTCCACCGCTACTTCATCCAGCATTATGCCGAACTCAGACGTCAGCACGAGAAGACGGCCGCCGTCGTACCCTACGTCCGCTATCAATATCTCTACAAAGAGATCGGCGTGAAGCGTGAAGCCTTGCGCAACCTGAAAGCGATTCTCACACAAGCCCACGAAATCGACAATTGGAGTGGTGGAAGCGAGATCATCATGCCCAACTGCGGGCAGGGCGAGCGGGCCTTCGTCTTTGCCCTTGTCCATCCCGACGTCAATATCATTGCCACCGATCCTGATGCCGACAAGATAGCCGTTGCACAAAACGTCAACATCCATCTGCCCAACCTGCAATTCCAAATTGCATCAACACCATAACCCAACTCTCAACTCTCAACTTTCAACTCTCAACTTTCAACTCTCAACTCAATGAAGCGTTGCGTCATCATAGGCAGTGGTCTCGGAGGCCTTTCGACGGGTGTCATCTTGGCACGCGAAGGCTACGACGTGACCATTCTCGAACAGGAATCGCAGATTGGCGGTTGCCTGCAATGCTTCACTCGTCGCGGCGTCAAGTTTGAGACAGGCATGCATTTCATCGGCAGCGCCAAGCCAGGACAGACCCTCAACCGTCTGCTGCGTTTCCTTGGCATCGATGACATCGCGCTCGACGAACTCGACACCAACGCTTACGACATCGTACGTTTAGGCTCAGATGAATTCCGTTTCCCCACAGGTGAAGTGGCCTTCGTCGAGCAGATGTGTAACTATTTTCCACAGGAGCGACAGGCCATCGAAGCCTATATGGAATGCGTACAGCGCGTGGCTAACGCTTCCAGCCTCCATACGCTCAGCCTTGAGAATGCCGACAACGCCATCAGCACCGAATACCAGCTTCGCAGTATCAATGAGGTCATTGAGAGCCTCGTCAAAGATCCTGTACTGCGCGATGTTCTCGTCGGCAACCTGCCCTTGTATGCAGCCCAACGCGACAAGACACCTTTCTCGACGCACGCCTTCATCGTCGATTTCTACAACCAAAGCAGCTTCCGTGTCGTAGACGGTAGCGATGCCATCGGCTTGGCCCTGCAGCGCAAGTTGGAGCAATATGGCGGACGCGTGGTGACCAACGCCAAGGTGACAAAGATCCTTTCCGACGAACATGGCGTCACGGGAGTCTCCACCGCCGATGAACGCTTCTTCCCCGCTGACACCGTCGTGAGTGCCATCCATCCTGTGCCGACGTTGGCCATGACCGACAGCCCGCTCATCCGCCCTGCTTTCCGTCGTCGCATGACCAGCCTGCCCAACACCATCGGCATCTTCTCGGTCTATCTCGACTTCAAAGAAGGCACGATGCCCTACCTCAACAGCAATTACTATGCCTACCGTGCCGGCGTCTCGCCATGGGACTGCGAAGCCTACACGCTCGATGACTGGCCACGCGGCTACCTATATATGCATTTCTGCCACGACGCCCATCCGCGCTTTGCCCGTGCCGGTGTCATCCTCAGCTATATGCGTTTCGAGGAGATGGCACCTTGGCTGGGAACTACGGTCGGCCATCGTGGCGACGACTACGAACGATTCAAGCAGCAGCGAGCCGAACGATTGATCGATGCCGTCGAACACTCGTTCCCCGGACTGCGCAACGCCATTCAACATTACTATACTTCAACCCCGCTCACCTACCTCGACTACACGGGAACACCTGAGGGTAGCGCCTACGGCATTGCCAAAGACATCTCGTTGGGCGTGTCGTGCCACGTGCCTCAGCGCACCAAGCTCCCTGGCCTCTACCTGACAGGGCAGAACATCAATTCGCATGGCATCCTCGGCGTGTTGGTGGGCACAGTGGTCACCTGCTCCGATTTGCTCGGGACTGCGTATCTGTATCAGCAGATCATCACTGCCAATCAATCATCAATCATCAGTCATCAATGAAAAGTGCTTTAATCATAGGAGGCGGCTTCGGAGGCCTGATCACAGGTGCCTTGCTGGCACATGAAGGGCTGCGTGTGCGTGTCTTAGAGAAGAACCATAACATCGGCGGCGGCCTCCAAAGCTTCACTCGTCAAGGTGTTTACTACGAGACCGGCATGCACATCCTCGGCGGTTTCTCCGAGGGTGGCTCCGTGCGACGCATCTTCGAATATCTGGGTATCATGGATCAGCTGCGCATCGAGCGCTGCGACATGGATTGCATGGACGAAGTCACCTACCTCAGCACGGGCGACAACTACCGTTTGCCGCAGGGCCGCGAGGCCTTCACCGAGGCGCTTTGCCGTTATTTCCCCGACGAAAGCGAAGGCATCACGCGCTATCTGCAGGCTTGTTACGATCTCACCGAGGAGGTGGGCATCTTCTACCTTCGTCCGTCAGAAACGGTCTTCGCCATTCATAGCGATCGCTTCATGCAGCCTGCCGACGAGTTCATTGCCGACTTCATTACCGATCCACGTCTGCGCGACCTTCTGGCCTATATGAATCCTATGTACGGTGGTGTGCCCGGTCACACACCAGCGTATATTCACTCGTTGATCAATGTGCTCTATATCAGCGGACAATATCATTTCCGTGGACGCAGTCAGCACATGGCAGAGCTGCTTTCCAGCGTCATCTATGAGCACGGCGGCGAGGTCTTGACCAACCAGGCTGTCAGCGCCATTAATATTGTCGATAAACAGGTTGAGAGTGTGCAGACCGTCTCCGGCTCCACCTTCCGTGCCGACTACTATGTCTCCACGATTCACCTGAAAGCGCTCTTCCCCCTGCTCCCTGCAGGGGCACTGCCACGAGCTTATATCAACCGCCTCACCGAGGCTCCCGTCACCTATTCCGCTTTCATCCTCTACCTGGCGTTCAAGCCAGAATCCTTCCCGTATATCAACCATACCGGTTACATCCAGGACGATTACGGTCAGATCTGGAACCATAATGAGTACGACGCTGCCACTTGGCCACGGGGACTCATGTACCTCACGCCGCCGACGGAGAACCAAGGACCGTATGCCGTGCGCATGACCATCAACTGCATCATGAGCTACGATCAGGTCAAGCGATGGGAGAAGACCAGCATAGGTCACCGTGGCGCAGATTACGAAGCATGGAAGCGTGAACAGGCAGAACGTATCATCGACAAACTGGAGCGCGTCTTTCCAGATATTCGCCAGTGCATCAAGAACTACACTACCGCCTCGCCGCTCACGATTCGCGACTACTATGCCTCGCCACAGGGCGCACTCTACGGCTACAGCAAGGATGGTCTTGACCCGGCGCGAACGCTCATATCTCCAGTCACTCGAATCCGCAACTTGCTCCTTTCGGGACAATGTGTCAATCTTCATGGCATCTGCGGCGTGCCGCTCACGGCTATCAACACCGCAGAATGTATCTTCGGCCTCAACACCATCGTCAATAAGATAAACGATTATTGCAATAAATAAAACCTAAGCAGATAGTATATGGAGACAATCAAAATGAAACTCATCTACCCGAAGTGGCAGAAGCTGCGCGGGCAGACAACCTTTAACCTTCCCCCTCACGGCCCAGTGGCTTTCGCTGCTACCCTGCCGGATTATGTCGATGTCTCGTTCACCGACGAGAACGTCGAGGAAATCAACTTCGACGAGCCTTGCGACATCGTGGCGCTCTCGATGATGCTTTCGACGCAGGTCAAGCGCGGATGGGAGATTGCTGATGAATACCACAAACGCGGCAAGCTCGTCATGGCGGGCGGCATCTCGTCGATGCTTCATGCCGAGGACATGGTGAAGCACGTCGATAGCCTCTTCCTCGGCGAGAGCGAGGGGCGCATGGAACAGGTCATGCAAGACTTCCTGCGCGGCGAATTGAAGAAGGTCTATAACTATATGGGGCAAATGCCGCCCATTGAGGACGTAGGGCCTTGCCGCCGCGACCTCTACAAGCGCGACCTCTACAACCACAAGGGAGTGCCGATGGTCGATCTCTTCCATGCCAGTCGTGGCTGTCGTTTCAGCTGCTACCCCTGCGCGGTTTCGTACCTCGGCGGTCGCAAGTTCCGTCCGCGCCCCATCGACAAAGTCGTCGAGGACATGGCAAGCATCGACAACAACCGCCTCTTCATCGTCGATAACTCCTTGGCGCAGAACAAGGATTGGGAGCGCGAGCTCTTCAAGGCCATTGCACCGCTGAAGAAGAAATGGATCAGCCACACCATCGAGGACGACCCCGAGATCCTCGACCTCGCAGGCAAGGCCGGCGCATGGTATGTCTATCAGGCCGTTTACGACACCAGCGATTATATTAAGGAACGCGTGAAGCGTTACCACGACAATGGCATCGGCGTCGAAGGCACCATCCTGCTCGGGCTTGACAACCAGACCGAGGACGACATCAAGCGCCTCATCGACTTCCTCGGCGAGATAGACCTCGACTTGGCAGAGTTCACCGTCATGACACCCTTCCCCCACACCAAGGGCTACGACGACCTGTTGCGCCAGGGACGCATCTTCGACTTCGACTGGAACCACTACAACGCCGGTCAGGTCGTATTCCAACCCAAGCACATGTCGCCCGAGCGTCTTCAAGAACTCTACGACTACGCCTGGGCGAGCTTCTACAAGGACGAGAGCCAGGAGGCGAAGATGTTCAACCTCTTCTGCCAGGTCGCTCTGCGCGAGATGAACGAAGGCACTTACCGTCCTCGCGACCGCCGACTCATGAACCGCAGCTTCGGTAAGGTCGTTGACCGCTCCAAGCGCAACGTGAATACCTAATATATCTATCACCTTTCTATCAAGGTAACTTTTATTTTTCACTTTTCACTCTTTCACTTTTCACTCTCTCCATGAAGGTTCCCAAAGAATACTACGACGAGATCTTCGAGTTCCGCGGCCAGTGGGATATGCCCTCGGCCTGCGGCCTCAAGATCCGCACCATAGACGACAAGACCTATGTCATCGTCACCGAGATGTACCAGGAGAACCCCGGCACCAGCGTCACCTATGCCGGTCGCAGCCTCGCTGAGCAGATCTGCGAAGCCAAAGGCCTCACGCTCAATGACATCATCTACATCGAGTGCACCCCCGACACCAACTCCAAGCTCTCGTTCTACGACGAGGAGTACTTCCGTGTCGATTTCTCCGGCGAACGCCCGGCCTACACCCAGCTCTCCGTTGACGAAGTGCACCGTGTGCTCAAATAACCCGATTCCCTTGAAAGCCCTCTCCTCGATAATAGCCTCTATCGTTTCTATAGTTTCTATAGCATCTATGGTTTCTATAGTCCCCGTAGCGGCTGCTTCGTTGACTCCTATCCGCCTTTGGGAAGGTACTGGCGTGAAGGCCAAAAGTGTTACGCTCGAACCTTTTCTTCCCGCTTCCCAGGCACCTTCGCCAGCCATCATCGTCTGCCCTGGCGGCAGCTACTGCTGGCACGACTACGAGGCCGAGGGCTTACGTGTTGCTGAGTGGCTTCAACGCGAGGGCATTGCTGCCTTCGTCCTGAAGTACCGCGTACAGGGCATAGGGCCCTACGTCTTCCATACGCGTCTCGTCAGCCGCGGTCACCGTCATCCCGATGCCCTCTGCGACGTCCAGCGTGCGATTCAGTATGTTCGTGAGCACGCCTCCGACTTCGGCATCAATCCCCAATGCCTCGGTGTCATGGGCTTCTCAGCCGGCGGCCATCTCAGCATGAGCGCTGCCTCCTATGCCGCTACGGACTTCCTGGCGCCCCTCGGCATCGAGCATACCGTCAGCCTGCGGCCCGACTTCGTCGCTCCCATCTATCCCGTCGTGACGATGCACAAGCCCTACGTCCACAAACGCAGCCGCCGAGCCTTGCTCGGAGAGTATGGCAAGCGCCGAAAGGTCATGCGCGACTCCATGTCCCTCGAGCTGCACGTCCCTGCCGACTGCCCGCCCGTCTTCCTGCTCAACTGCGAGGACGACCCCATCGTGCAGTGGCAGAACAGCGTCCTGCTCGACAGTGCCCTCACAGCGGCTAACATACCTCACCTCTACACGCGCTATCCCACTGGCGGCCACGGCTTTGGCGGCGACACCACGCGATTCAACACTTACACCCAACAGTGGCAAAATACTTTCATCCAATGGTTCAAGAATATATTCCCATGACCGACATCGAATACAGCTCACCGGCTGAGATCAAAGCCTTCCAGGAAGGTCTGCTGCGCAAGGCACTCGATTACCTTGCCGCACATTCGCCTTATTATCAGCGCATCTTCGCTGAAAAGGGTATCGACGTATCTACGATTCACACGCTCGAAGACCTCACACGCCTGCCTTTCACCGAGAAGAAGGACCTGCAGCTTTACAACGACGACTTCCTCTGCTGCCCCAAGGAGAAGATCGTCGATTACATCACCACCAGCGGCACGCTGGGCGAGCCCGTCACCTTCGGCTGCACCGACGCCGACCTCAACCGCCTGGCTTACAACGAGGAAAAGTCCTTTGCCTGTGCGGGACTCAAACCGGGCAACATCCTTCAGCTCATGACCACCATCGACAAGCGTTTCATGGCCGGCCTCGCCTATTTCCTCGGCATTCGTAAGTTGGGCGCCAGCATCATACGCGTCGGAAACGGCATCCCCGAACTGCAGTGGGACACGATCCAGCGTCTGCACCCCGACACCATCATGTGTGTACCCTCGTTCATCCTGCGACTCATCGAGTATGCCGAGGAACACGGTATCGACTATCGCAACAGCAGCGTTCGACGCATTATTGGTATCGGCGAGGGACTGCGCGACCAGGACTTCAACCTCAATCTCCTCGGACGTCGCATCAAGGACAAATGGGATGTTGACCTCTTCGCCACCTACTCCAGCACCGAGATGGGCGCCACGTTCTCCGAATGCCAATACGGGCAGGGTGGACACGTACACCCCGAACTCATCATCGTCGAAATCATCGGCGACGACGACCAGCCCGTGCCCGACGGACAGCCCGGCGAAGTCGTTGTCACCACGCTCGGCGTTGAGGCCATGCCCCTGCTGCGCTTCCGCACGGGTGACATCGCCGCCAAGCGTACTGAGCAATGCCAATGCGGCCGCTGGTCCTATCGTCTGACGCCGCTCGTGGGACGCAAGAACAATATGATCAAGCTCAAGGGCACGACGCTCTATCCTCCTGCCATCAACGACGTGCTCGACAACACGGACTACGTGCAGAACTACATCGTTTACGTTCGCTCGTCCTCTGCCGGCACCGATCAGGTCGATGTCTGCGTAGGTCTCAAGAACGAGCCGCCCTTCGATGCCGTCAAAGACCTCAAGGACCGCTTCCGTTCGCGCATCCGTGTGGCACCCAACATCGAAATCCTCGACGTGGACGAAATAGCCCGCCGCAACTTTCCCGCCAAGAGCCGCAAGCCCATCAAGTTCGTGGACTTAAGATAAACATAACAAGACCCACCCCCTACCCCTCCCTGTGAGGGAGGGGAGTAGATACCATCCAGGGTCTATATGGTTCATAAGAGTAAATCAAATACAATATATATATATGGAAAGCAAAAATCAATCTGCTGCTCAACAGGGGAGTGTCTCTTCTTTCGACGACATCCGACCTTTCTACGACTCCGAGATACCGGCAGCCATGCAGCGCATCGCCGACAGTCCCCATTTTCCACTCCTCGCCCAGTACGTCTATCCCGGTCAGGACATCGAGAACGTGCGTGCGCTCATGCGCCAGTTCACCAATGTCTATGACTTCCAGCACGAAGTCATGCGTTGCGTCAACGAGCAAGTCATCGCCCGCAGCACCACCAGCTTCACCTTCGACGGCATTGATGCCCTCGACCCCGAGAAACGTTACCTCTTCGTGAGCAACCATCGCGACATCATGCTCGATGCCTGCTTGCTGCAATATGCTTTGTGGCAATGCGGCCACGAGACCACGGAGATCACCTTCGGCGCCAACCTCATGAGCTCGCCGCTCGTCATCGACATTGGCAAATCCAACAAGATGTTCCGCGTCGAACGTGGCGGCACGCCGCGCGAGTTCTATCGTTCGTCGCTGCACCTCTCGGAGTACATCCGCTATTGCATCACCGAGAAGCACCAAAGCGTGTGGATAGCCCAGCGCAACGGACGCACGAAGGACGGCATCGACCAAACCGACCAGGGCATCATCAAGATGTTCGGCATGAGCCGCCCCAAGCAGCCCGTGGAAGCTTTGGCCGAGCTGAACATCGTACCCGTCAGCATCAGCTACGAATGGGAGAGCTGCGACCTCTTGAAGGCCCGCGAGCTGTACCTCAGCCGCGACACGAAGTACGTCAAGCAACCCGGCGAAGACCTGAACAGCATTCTAACGGGCGTCATGCAGCCCAAGGGTGCTGTGCATATCACCTGCTGCCCCGTCATCACCGCCGCCGACCTGCAGCCCCTTGCGGAACAGCGCGATGTGGAGAGCGATTTCAACCGCGCCGTGGCCCGTCTCATTGACCAACGCATCATCAGCGCTTACCACCTAACACCCAACAACTACATCGCTTACGACCTGTTGCATCTGACTTCCACCTACGCTGACCGCTACACGCCAGCCCAGCGCGATGCCTTCCTCACTCACACCGAGCGGCTGCGCGAGCTGCACATCGACGACCTCACCACGCTCAATGCCTTGCGCGATATTCTCTGGAGTATCTATGCCAATCCCGTCGAGCAGAAGCTTGCCATCATCTGACGAGAAGGCCCTGCCGCTATACCCTCAAGGGTTTTGACGAAAAGCCTTAAGGGTTTTGCCGGAAAACCTTAGGACTGTTTCCGGAAACCCTTTGGACTTGTTTTCACACCTTCATCCTGCGGGATGATGAACGGTTCGGAAAAATAAATTTTTATCGAAATAGACTACAGACTACAGGACGTCGAAGTGCGTGAAGAAAAGGCGGCTGTAGTCTGTAGTCTGTTTCGAAGAAAAAATTTTTTTGAAGATTTTTGAGGTTTTCCATTGTCATGTCGCAGAAAAGCATTACCTTTGCGCCGTCTTAACCAAGAATGCGCTTGTGGTGGAATTGGTAGACACGCCAGACTTAGGATCTGGTGCCGCGAGGCGTGTAGGTTCGAGTCCTATCAGGCGTACAAGTCCAAGGCGTTCGAGGTAAGACAATTACAGGTCGGCATAGCTCAGCTGGTTAGAGTATCACCTTGACATGGTGGGGGTCCTTGGTTCGAGTCCAAGTGTCGACACAACAAAGATGGTTGTCCTTCAGGGGGCAACCATTTTTTTGTTGAATAACGTGACTTCGGGTTCAGGGTTTGTTGATGATGGCGCGTGCAGCTTCAATGAGCGTGTCGAAGCCGGCGGCTTTGTCGGTTTCGCTGAGGCTGACGACGCTGTCGGGGTCGATGCCGAATTCAATCTGGTTCATCTGAGCATCAAACATAGGACATGCCGAGAAGCGTACAGCCCATCCGTTGGGCAGCTCGCTGGAGAAGGGCAGGCCGCTGCCGCCGCCTGTTTTGTCGCCGATGACGGTAGCGAGCGGACAGCATTTGATGTCGCGGACGAAGGTGTTCGTAGCGCTGTAGCAACGGCGGTTGGTCAGCACGACGACGCGTTTCTGCCAACGCACGCCATCCGACGGCTCGAGGTATTGGGCTACCGGCGTGGAGAAATCACTATGCCCGCGTCCCGTCTTATGGCTTATGTAGCCCACCAGGCGGCGCTCGTTCGTGAATCGTTGTGCCAGGCGCTCGGCATAGGTGAGGTCGCCGCCGCTGTTGTCGCGGATGTCCAGGATCAGTCCGTTGCAGGTGCGCAGCGCATGAAACACCTCGTCGAGGTTGCCTTCGCCGAAGCCCGACGAGAAGCTGGGACAGACCACGTAACCCGTGTTGTCGTCGAAGAGGCGGTAGCGCAGGTTGCCAGCAATCTTGTAGTCGGTGCCGAGGTAACGGTCCTGCAGCTCCTGGGAGAAGTTCGAGGGATAGTCCTCGTACCACGACCAGTTGCGTGCCAGGTCGTGCGCAGCATAGAGATTGACGTGTCCGTCGCGCAATTCCGAAAGCATCTCGGCGAGCACTTCGAAGAGCTGTGCGGAGCTGATGTCCTTGCTCAGACGCTGACGATATTTGCTGTGGACGCCTGTCCAGTCGAGCCCGATAGCCTGATGTTTATAGTCGAGAAAGCAATAATGCTCGTCGATAATGGTCCACAGGGCGTCAAGATTGCCCTGAGGCGTATTGCTGAAATCGTCCTCACGTGTGCAACCGTGTAGCAGCAGGAGCCCTACGGCCAGCAGAAGGATATGATGTAAAGAGGATAATGTGCTGCGCATGTTGGTTATCGGTTATTCACATATCTGAGATGGCGCACCCAGCCGATCATGAAGGCGTGGGTGAAACTGTGGTGGCGAATCCCGTTGACATGGCTTTGACGGAGATCACAGAGGTAGCCGGCACGAAGGGTGAAGCTGTTGCGAAGGGGAAGGTCGATGGTCAAGAGGTGGCGGCTGGAGAAGGCATTGAAGGGATGTGTCGCACAAATGTTATGGTCGGTGTGGCCGAGCGAGAAGATCTCGTAGTAGCTCTGGCCGTAGTTGGGGCTGAACATGAGACCTATGAGGGGAAGGTCGAGCTGATAGCGGGCGGTCAGGGGCTGGCGCCACAGATGGAAATCGTAAGTGGCCGCTGCTGAGGCCGAAAGGCGTAGCGAGGCGAGTGCCTGGGCAGGATTGTTGCCGTTGCGCGTATTGTAGAGGAAGCCTGTCGAGGTGCCGATCTGAGGCCCCAGGTAGATGCGGAAGGGGCGGTTGCCTAAGAGCTGGAAATGCCAGGCGGCGTCGAACGTGATGTCTCCACCGATGGTGCGGGCTCGATCGGGCTTGTTCGTGGTGTAGGCCAAGTCGCCTTGCCAAAGGGTCTGAAAGATGACCGTGCTGTCCATCCAATGTGTGGTGCGCTGCGTCTGATGGATGAATTGAAGCTGAGGGCCGCGGTAGCTGAGGGGGGACAGATAGGTGTCGAGCTGCCGCACACGACCTATGCCGAACAGCGTGGAGTGGCTGACGGGCTGCTCTTGGGCCAACGCCGTCCCCGATAGCAGCCAGACAACAGCTATCAGCAGATGGAGTATCTTGCAAAACGGAGTAATCCTGCGTTTCATTCTTCAAAGAGGTTGAATTGACCGGTTAGGGGGTCGATGCTTCCCGGGCGGGCAGCGTCAGGAGCTGGAGGGAGCGCGTCCTGTGGTTGCGCGACATCATCCTGGGCTTCCTGTACTTCCGGACTGTCGGACGCTTCCGTCTGATCAGTGCTCTCGGGATCCTCCGGCTCATCCTGATTCTCCGGCTCCGGTTCCGGCTCAGGAAATCTTGTCGGTTCGAGCTCCTCGATTTGTGCTACGGCGAGGGTGGTGATACGCTTGCCCTTGGCCTTGAAGCTCTTTTGTCCAATGAACTGTTCGGCGTCGATTTCCATCGGTTCGCGGAAGTCGTCGGGTGCAGCGTAAGTGACCAGGAGGCGTGGGTACACGGTGTCGGTGAGCAGCAGCAGGCGGCTCTCGGCATTCTCGCCCATGAGGTTCTGATGGCGCGCCGTGGCCTCGAGGGTGAAACGCTTGAGGTAGGGGTAGCCCTGGTCAGCATCGAAGAGGGCTGCCGTCCACACTTTCTGGGCATCGTACTTCTCTATGCGCAGAATGTTCTGCTCGTAGTGGTTGTTAAGGTCGAAGTTGGTGACGTAGAACTCACCGTTGTCGAGGATGACGAGGATGGTGTCGTCGCTGTGGAACTCGCCGAGGTACTGCCCGTGCTCGTCGTAGTTGAGGCGTTTCACGTCGTCGTCGAACCACACCTTGCGTCCGCCGAGCGTCGAGCTGCCGTGGCTCTTCAGGCCGATGCGCTCCACGTCGAGACGGGTGAGCAAGTTGCCCATGGAGGCGCGTCCCTTGATGATGATCTCGCTGAAGTCCTTGTCGAAGAAGGCACGCTTGAGCTTCGGATTGGGTTTGAGACTCACCTTGATGACCTCAGCTTCACCGTTGGGGTTGGCGGTGAAGTAGGCCACGCGGCTGCCGGGCTTGCCACGTGTGAGGTCGTATTCGCGGTCGCGGGTGATTGCGGTGACGCTGAAGCGTTTGATGTAGTATGCCCCGTCGCGACCGTCGCGATAGACGGCATTGTAGATCGTGCGCGTGTCGTTCTTCTTGAAGATGGCCACGTGAATGATCTGGCACTTGCGCTTCTCGGCTTTCGAGCGTTCCGTCTCGCCGACGAACACCTTCTCGCCGATGCGGATTACCTTGTAGGTTCCGTCCTTGTAGAAGATGATGACGTCGTCGATGTCCGAGCAGTTGCAGACGAACTCGTCCTTCTTCAGGCTCGTACCGATGAAACCTTCGTCGCGGTTGATGTACAGCTTCTGGTTAGCCTCGACGACCTTCGAGGCTTCGATGCTGTCGAAGTTGCGAATCTCGGTGAGGCGCGGATGGTCTTTCCCGTATTTGTTCTGTACGAATCGGAACCAGTTGGCCGTCACTTCGATCATGTTGGCCAGGTCGCGGTCGATCTCTGCCACCTCTTCCTTCATGCGTGCGATGGCCTCGTCGGCTTTGTCCTTGTTGAACTTGGCGATGCGCTGCATCTTGATCTCGAGCAGTTTGAGGATATCTTCCTTCGTCACTTCGCGCACGAACTGAGGGTAGAACGGCGTCAGCCGCTCGTCGATGTAGATGCATAGTTCGTCGGTCGAGTTGGCATTCTCGAAGGGCTTGCCCTTATAGATGCGCTCTTCGATGAAGATGCGTTCGAGCGAGGCGAAATGCAAGGCTTCCATCAGCTCGCCGCGACGGATGAGCAGCTCCTTGCGCAGCAGCTCCTTCGTGTTGTCAACCGATCGGCGCAGCACCTCGCTGACGGTGAGGAAGCATGGCTTGCGGTCGTCGATAACGCAGCAGTTGGGGGAGATTGACACCTCGCAGTCGGTGCAGGCATACAGCGCGTCGATGGTCTTGTCGGACGAGGCACCGGGCATGAGATGGATGAGGATCTCCACGCCGGCGGCGGTCATATCCTCCACCTTGCGCACCTTGATCTTTCCCTTCTCGGCCGCCTTCAGGATGCTGTCGATGAACTGCGAGGGTTTCTGCGGCGAACCCGTGGTCTTGCCGAAAGGTATTTCCGTGATGGCCAAAGTCTTCTGGTCGCGCTTCTCTATCTTGGCACGCACACGGACGACGCCGCCTCGCTGGCCGTCGTTGTACTTCGACACGTCGATGCTGCCGCCCGTAGGGAAGTCGGGGTAGAGCTGGAAGGGTTCGTCGTGGAGGTAGGCGATGGCCGCTTCGCACAGCTCGTTGAGGTTGTGCGGCAAGATCTTCGATGACAAGCCTACGGCGATGCCCTCCGCGCCCTGCGCCAGCAGCAGCGGGAACTTCACGGGCAGCGTGATGGGCTCCTTGTTGCGGCCGTCGTACGAGAGCTTCCACTCGGTGGTCTTGGGGTTAAACACCACGTCGAGCGCGAACTTCGACAGTCGTGCCTCGATGTATCGTCCCGCGGCAGCATCATCGCCCGTGAGGATATTCCCCCAGTTGCCTTGGCAGTCGATGAGCAGCTCCTTCTGTCCCAGCTGCACCAGCGCATCCTTGATGGAGGCGTCGCCGTGAGGGTGGAACTGCATCGTGTGGCCCACGATGTTTGCGACCTTGTTGAAGCGCCCGTCATCCATCCGCTTCATCGAGTGTAGGATGCGGCGCTGCACAGGTTTGAAACCGTCGCCGATATGCGGCACGGCACGTTCGAGGATTACGTAGGAGGCATAGTCCAGGAACCAGTCCTGGTACATACGGTTAAGATGGTGGGTGATGCCCTCCTGCATCACGTTTTTCTCGTCCATAAGGTTGATTTCGTCCTATTTAGCCGCAAAAATACAAAAAATAATTCAAATAGGGCTTATCGGAGGTGAAAAATCGCAAAAAGTTTTGCCAAAAGGCAAAAAAAGAAAGAAGGTTGAGGTAGCTTTTCACTACACAACCTTCTTCAGTAGCGGGACTCGGGATTGAACCGAGGACCTCATGATTATGAATCATGCGCTCTAACCAGCTGAGCTATCCCGCCGTGATTCTTGAAATCGGCTGCAAAGGTACATCAATTTTTCGTATCTCCCAAAGTTTTTAGGCAAAAAGAGCGAAAAAATGTTGTAATCGCGGCCTCTGGCGGGATGTTGAGGGTCGTTTTTTGTTAAAACGAAGGTTATTTCGGCAGTCCGAACACGTCGCTGAGCTCCTTCATCTGTGCATCCGTCATGCCATCGGGTTCGAAGCCCATGTTCTTGGCGGCGATATAGATGAGGGCGGCTTTGTTGAGGACATCCACCTGGTCGAAGGCACTCATGATGTTGGTGTCCACGGCGAAGACGCCATGCTTCTCCCACATCACCACGTCGTAGTCGTCATCGATGGCGCGAATGGTGGCGTCGGCGAGTTCCACGCTCGACGGCATCATATAGGGTACCATGCCGAGACCACGCGGGCAGAACGCCTTCGTCTCAGGAATCATGGACCACAACATGCGCGTCGCTACATCTTTTTCCATGAAACGCTTGTTGTGGGTCAACGCCACCAGTTCGATGGGATGCGTGTGGAGGCTGGCACGGTAGGGTGAACCCTTGGCAAGCAAGTAGTCGTGCACGGCCAGGTGCGAGGGCAGCTCGCTCGTCGGCTTCACGGGCTTGTCGGCGATGATGACATAGGAGGCACAGTCGGGCAGGATGCGGATCACCGAGCCGTTGTCCATTGGCCAGCGAGCCAGGTCGCGCATTCGCATGTTCGTACCTTTGCAGTAGAAATAACAGCCCTTCAGGTGAGGCAGTGTCGTACCGATCTGATAGACGGGGGAGATGGCAGGCATCAGTCGCATAGCATCGTCCACGTAGTCGGTGATGTTCACGGTGATGTTTCCGCCGTTGCGCTCAGCCCACCCCTTCTGCCAGAGGTATCCGGCCACTTCGGCCACGTCGTTCACCACCTTCTTCAGTTCATTTCTCTTTTCAAGTATACTTTCCATAGTTGATAATATTTAATATGTTAATCTGTTCATTTGTTATCCGTTATACCATTTCGCCGTAGCGTTCCTTCGTAATCTGGGCGAGCGACTTGCCGCGGGTGTTGGGGGCTCCGATGACACCAACGATGAGGGAGATGAGCAGGAGGATGATCATGCACCAGGCGGCGAGGGTGAAGCCTTCGCCGTTCTCACCGTAGATATAGGTGAATATGAGGCCCCATGCGGCCGAGAGGCCGCGGACGATGAAGAACATCAGGCCTTGAGCTCCGGCACGGAACTTGGCGGGGAA
>JAEEGL014660740.1_pt1 | contig 59792 bp, 69 predicted proteins | sample 9134231 | NCBI WGS metagenome assembly JAEEGL01 (sample SAMN16246548, study PRJNA631951) | gut metagenome | biome: gut microbiome; feature: rumen; material: fiber-attached | host: Bos | place: Iran: Karaj | collected 2018-10
ATACAATAAAACTTAAATTTCTTGAAGCACTTTCTTTACTATCTAATAATCTTATGCTTCCAGAAGCAAAATTTCTAGGATTTTTATATTCTTCTTCAAAAGGTTTAAAATCTTCATAAGTACAAATAATTTCTCCATCAACAATTAATTCATTTTTAAAATTAATTTTATGAGGGATATTTTTTACTTGTAAAGCATTATGAAGTATATCTTCACCAACTAACCCATTTCCACGGGTTTCCGCTGATACAAGTTTACCATCAAGATAACGAAGAGAACAAGTTAGTCCATCCATTTTAGCCATAGCAATATAATCTTTATTTCCTACAAAAGAAGAAATTACATCTATATCTTTTGTTTTATCTAAAGATAACATAGGGTGATTATGTTCTACTTTTTCTAGTTTATTAACCACTTGATAATCAATCCCTTGAGTTGGACTATCCTCACAATATGTATGATATTCATTTTCTAATCTTTGCAACTCAAAATACATATCATCCCATTCTTGGTCTGATATTTCTGGTTTGCCTTCATCATATTTCTTAGTGTAATAGTTTAATTTATCTATTAGTTCTCTAATTTTTGAAATATCTTTATCTATCATACATTTCTCCTTTCCTTTATCTATAAATATTATATAATATTTTTTCCAATAAATCAAATAAAAAGTTGTTATAGAATAACAACATTTTTAATTTCGTTTTGAACTAATTTAACTCCAACGGTTGCTCTACCTTGGCTTGGCAACTCTTCAGATCCAATGCATATACTATTTGGTTTCCCAACTAATAATAATGAATCATCTGCACCTATTAATGCGGCACCAGCTAATTCTTGCCCGATCTTAAGTCCTTTTCCACCTCTACCTTGAAGTGTGAATTCTGATAACGGACTCTTCTTTCCATAACCATTTTTACCAATTATAGCAACTTCTTTAGTTTTATCTAATATAGGGAAACCACAAACTACTTCATCATCATCCGCTAAGTTAATACCTTTAACTCCAGATGTAACTCTTCCTATAGGGTTGATTGCCGCAGTATCGAATCTAATTGACATACCTTTTTTAGTGAATATCATAAATTCTTCTTCTTTCATAAAGATTACATTAGCAATACTATCTCCTTCTTTAAGTTTGATAGCTTGAGTTCCAGTAGATTTTTTAATTGATTTATATTCTTCTAATAATGTTTTCTTAAATAATCCTTGTTTTGTGATGAATACTACATAATCCGCGTCTGTATCCCTATCTAGGCTGGCGGCCGCAATTACTTTTTCATCTGTATCCATACTTACAAAAGAAGCTACATTTTGACCTTTTGAAGCATTGGTTCCAATAGGTAATTTATCTACTAATATTTTATACATTTTTCCTTTATTAGTAAATACTAATAAATTATCAATAGTATTTGTTCTTATAGTAGTTAAAATTGCATCATCTTCTGATTTAACCCCTTTGCCATTTCTTCTTTGAGTTCTAAAACTTGATTTAGGTATTCTTTTTACATCGCCTGTTTGAGATACCATTACCACAACATCCTCTGGAATAACTGCGGCAACTTCTTTATCTTCTTTAGGTAATTCAATTTGAGTTAATTCAGTTCTTCTTTTGTCTCCATATTTTTTAACCAAGTCAGATAATCTTGTTCTAACTATTGACAATTGAGCATCTTCATGAGTTAATGTATAATTATATCCATCTATATCATGCTCTAATTGAGCTTTTTCTTCATTTAATTCTATCTTTTCTAATTTAGCAAGAGAACCTAATCTCATAGCTACGATAGATTTTGCTTGAGATTCAGTAAATTTATATTCTTTTACTAATCCTTCTTTTGCGGCAGCGCTTGATTCAGATTTTTTAATAAAAGCAATTATATTATCAATATCTTCTAATGCTTTAATTAATCCGTTTACAATTTCTAAGCGGGCTTCCGCAGCCTTTAAATCAAATTCAGTTTCTTTAATTAAACATTTTACATTATGTTCTAAATATATTTTAATACAATCTTTTAAATTAACTTCAGTAGGAGTTTTATTTATTAAAGCAACTTGATTATAAGAAAAGCTACTTTGTAAATCAGTTTTTAAGAATAGTTTATTTACTATTGCATCTGGATTAACTCCTTTTGCACACTCAACAACAATTCTTAAACCTTTTTTATTACTTTCATTTCTAATATTTACTATTTCAGGAATATCTGCTTCTGCAACTTCACCGATTTCTGCAATTAAACTTTCAGTAGAAGTTCCATAAGGAATTTCATAAAACACTAAATTTTGTCCTTCAGTTTTATATTTTGCTCTAATTTTTACACTTCCGTGTCCTGTTTTCATAATATTTGGAATATCATTCATATTAATAATAATTCCACCTGTTGGGAAATCAGGACCTGGTAACATAGGTTCTTTACCATCCATATAATCGTATATAGCAGTAGCTACTTCACATAAATTATGTGGAGCAAAATTACATGCCATAGCTACACCTATTCCTGTGTTTGGATTACATAATAGATTAGGGAATATAGCAGGTAAAGTAACTGGTTCTTCTGCGTCTTCAGAGTAGTTAGGAATAAAATCTACATTTTGTTTTTTAATTCCTTTTAACATACCATCTTCTGCTAGTTTTGATAATCTTGCTTCAGTATAACGCATATGAGCTGGGCCATCTCCATCGATGTTTCCGTTAGATCCATGCCAATCTATAAGCGGATATCTCATTACCCAAGGTTGAGATAATCTAACAAGAGCTCCATATATAGAAGAATCTCCGTGTGGGTGATAAGTTCCCATTACATCTCCAACAATTTTAGCTGATTTTACATGAGGCTTTGAGAAAGTATAACCTTTTTCATAAGCTCCCCATAATATTCTTCTGGCTACAGGTTTTAATCCACAAGCTGAATCTGGAATAGCACGATCTGTATTAACTGCAACAGCATATTCAATAAAGTTTGTGCTTAATTCATTTAAAATATCATTATTCTGCATTATATGTAGCCTCCTTACTATGTTCTTTTATAAAATCTTTTCTAGCAACAATAGCAGTCCCCATTAAATCATTAAATAATTTATCTGCGGCCGCCGCATCTTCAACTGTTATTTGTTTAATAATTCTATTATTAGGATCGGTTAAAGTTTCTTCAGTTTCATCTACTGACATTTCACCTAAACCTTTCATACGATTAACAGTTATTTTTTTGTCGCCTATTGTCTTTTTAAATTCTTCTAATTCTTCATCATTTTTAATATATTTATATTCTTTTCCTATTGTGACTTTATATAATGGTGGAACTCCTGCATAAATATATCCATCTTCAATTAATTGAGGACAGAAATTCCATATAAATGTATAGAATAAGTTTTTAATATGAGCGCCATCAACATCTGCATCTGACTCAATAATTATTTTACCATATCTTAAACTATTCTTATCATAAGTTACTTGCATTGTTTTAGTATCAATATATAATCCAAAAGCATCAATCATTGTCATAATTTCTGCATTTTTTTGGATTTTATCTAAACTTGCTTTTTGTGTATTTAATATTTTACCACGAACAGGCATTACTGCTTGAAATTCATTATTACGAGCGGACTTTAAGTTTCCACTGGCTGAATCTCCTTCGGTAATATATATTTCACATTTACTTCTATCTTTTCCATAGCAGTCAGCAAGTTTACTATCAAATTTTAATGCTTTTTCTTTTTTCTTATTATTTTCTCTAACTCTCTCACGAGCACTCTTAGCTGCCTCTCTAGCTTTTCTAGCGGCTGCCGCCTTATCAAATATTATTTTTACTTCTTTTTCATTATTAGTTAGCCAATATTGTAAATTAGTAGCAACAACATTTGAAAAATTACTCATATCAAGTTTAGTTACTGTTGATTTAACTTGAGCATCATATGCAACATTAGGAGCTGTCATATTAAATACTATATACATTCCCTCTTGTATATCATCTCCAGTTAAATTTTCTTCTTTATCTTTTAACCATTTTTTATCTCTAAAGAATTTATTAAATTCTCTTGTAATTATAGTTTTAACTTGAGTTATATGTGGGCCTTTTTCTGTTAAACCTGTATTTACATATGGAACAAGTATAAGTGAATAATTAGATGTATATGTTAATACCATATCTAATTTTTCTTTTCCTTCACTATATTTCATATTAAATCTATTAACAATAATTTCTTTACCTTTAACAGCTTCATCAACTAAATCATTAAGTCCATGTTCTGAAAAATATGTAAGCATTTCTGCTTTTTGTTTATTATGTGTAATAGATAATATAATTTTTAAGCCAGGACATAAACAACTTATAGTATTTAATAAAGTTTTTATTTTTGCTTCTTCAATAGTTGTATGTGTAAAGAATTGTTCACTAGGCTTCCAGCATACATAAGTACCCGTCTCATTTTTAGATTGAGATACGCCACTTTCTCTTTTTTCAAAAACTCCTTCTTTAAAGAAAACTCTTTCAAATTTTCCATCTCTATCTGTTTGAACCGTTAAACTATGAGATAAGAAGGTTGTAATTTTTGAACCAATACCAAAACTACCTAATGAAGTTCCTTCATAAGTTCCATCTTCACGATATTTTCCTGAAGTATTAAGCACACTAAAAGCGGCCTCAAGAACTGATTTGCCATCATCACGCATTTCATTTACAAGAAATCCTTGCCCGTAGTCTCTTACACTTACAGTTGTATCATTTTCATCATTATCAATAGTTATATCTATTTGATTACCGTGACCTAATCTAAACTCATCAACAGCATTAGAAATAATTTCTACTAAAAGTTGAGTTGAATAAGTAGTGTCTCCAGCATAAACTCCCGGTTTTAGACGAGTAAATTCAAGAGGAGATAAAGATTCTATACTATCTTTTGTATATAACTTTTTATCTTCTTTCATACTTTTCTCCTTTCTAAAAGTTTTCTATTATTATTATATCAAAATTTTCCTTTTAAATCAAAAAAATTACTCTATGGCAAGAGTAATATTATTTTCTTTTAAAATTTTGGCTAATTTTGTAGCATTTCCGCTTCGTTCTGCAACAGCATAGGCGTCAGCCAATTCATTTCCTATCTCATTATTATGACCAGCTATTTTATATACTCCATAATTTGGAAATTCCTTTTTAGCATATTCATATAATTTTAATATTAAATCTAAATTTTTTACTTGTTCTTTAGAACTGTTTATCCAATTATTGCGGGCCCAATTAAATATCCACTCGTTGAAGGTATTAACTACATATGAACTATCACAATAAATGATAACATCACAATCTTTATATTTGGTTGCCGCCAACTCAAGAGCTTTAAGCAAAGCCATTATTTCCATACGATTATTTGTAGTTTCTTTCTTTTGTATTAAATACCCTTCCATATAAGTTTCTTCTCCGCCTGTATAAGCATCCCATATAGTATTATTTTCTGCATCATAATAGACACAACTCCATCCTCCTATGCCAGGATTTCCCGCACAAGCGCCATCAGTATATAATTTTATTCGTTTTCTCATATTTATCAACTTCTTTCTTTGAAAAAGTCAGCAAATTATTCTTCTGCTGACTTTTTTTCTCTATTTTTTTCTATTGCTTTTAAATAATTTTCTTTTAAAGTTCTATAATTTTTCATCATATCATAAAGATTTTCTTCTAATTGTACAATATATTCTTTTAAATCTTTTACTTCTTTTTGAGCAATATAAAATTGCTTTCTAAAATATCTTGACTCTCTTGAATCTTTATTATAATCTTTCATTCTTTCTAAATCTGCCATAATAGTTTTAAGTCTTTTATAAACTATCTTTTTTACTTTTAATTTAACTTTTAGATATTTAATAACAGCTCTCCATTCAGCATATTTGCATCCTTCAAAATCAGAGGCTATATCTTTATCTTCATCATGTAAATAAGCATTTCCTTCAAAAATACCTAAATCTGTTTTTATTATAACAGTAGAAATTCCTGTTTCTTTATCAAATTCTGCTTTTATAAATGTATATTTATTCATTTTTTATTCCTCCATTATAATTATATTATATATAAAAAATTATTGTCTATCAAGTTGTATCTTTTTTTCTCTAATATCATTAACAATTTCATTAATTTCAATAGGAAAATTATTATGAGAATCTAATCCTACATTATACATATAAGGATTATTATTGTAAAATCTTTCGCTTGAATGTGTATGCCCATGGAGATTAATTAAATGTTTAGCCCAGGCTTTTTGGTCATCATAATTTGCGGTAATAACAGGATAATGACATAGAAAGAAATAATTTTTACCTATTTTTAATTCTTTTGCATAAGTAATTTCAATTATATTAGGGCATTGTTCTAAATATAAGGTTATACGACTTTCTGTATCATGATTTCCTAAAATGATATGAATATTTCCAGTAAGACGGTTAATACATTTAATACCATAATCATTATCACCTAACATTAAATCTCCAAGAACATATACATCATCATCATAATCTACAACTGAATTCCAATTGCGGATGATCGCTTCATCATGTTCTAAACTAGAATTAAATCCTCTTGGACCCCAAAGAAATTCTTTTTGATGTCCAAAATGTGGATCACTAGTAAACCAAATTTTTCTTTCCATAATTCACCTCCTATTCAATAATATTAGTATTTATAATAACATCTCTATCTATTGTAATTTTATCAATAGTATCAAATATATATTGGATTGGTCTAATATGGTCATTTTCTAGATATTTATAAAGTTCATTTTTATCCCAACAGAAAGTTGCTTTCCAATCTGAAAAAACAATAATCCAGGAATTGCCCTCTCTAGACTTGATCCAATCTTCATCAATTAACTCTGTTTTATATTTTTTTAATTTAATTGTTCTACATATTTTTTTCATTACTCTACCTCCCATATTTCATCAAAACCTTCCGCTTTAGTAGGTTTTTCAATAGAATTAAACATATTAATTACAGCATCCTCTGGAACTAATGCGCGGCCAGTTCTTAATGAATTTTGGTATAAAATCTTTTCTAAAGGGGCATTTATATAAATTGCTATCATTTTATTAGGTTTTCTTTCTAAATGACTAAACAATTTTGCACGAGCTCCGCGATTTAAAGAAGTTTGATCCACATAAAAGTCTCTATCATCGGCTATTGCCGCATTAATTTGTTTAATAAATTCATTATAAACTTGTTTTTCTTTTGAAAAATAAGCATCTGTATCTTTTAACATATTAAAGCGAATAGCATCTCTTGATATTACTATTTCATTATCTTTTAAATGCTGTTTAATATAATAGGACTTACCACAACCAGGTGCACCTATCATTACATACATTTTACACATAATAATCAACTCCTATCTTCTATGTTTACAATTAAATTCTCGATTTGAATTCCAACATCTTTTGTTTACATTATATGGACAAGAACTACAAGTGCATTGAGCTAATTTGCCAACATCTTCCCTTTGTCCATCTTTAAAACGACCTAGTTCAAATTCTCTTCTAAAATCTTCTTCGGTGTATCCACCTATTTCTCTTATTTCCGCATGATTAACTTCTTTTTTACAATGAATACAATATAATTTTTTTAAATGTCCAGGCTCTCTCATTTGACCTTTAGGTCTCATTATAGGTAGCCCTTCATTTCCGCATTCAGTACAAAAGAAGCGACTCTGAGACATATTCATCTTATCACTTTCCTTTCTAAAAATTTTGTAATTTTTTATTACATATTAATTATATAATATTTTAATAAAAAAAACAAATAAAAAAAGACATGCGGGAGCCGGTCATCGGTCCTCCGCATTGTCTTTATTAGTCTATTTGGATAGCTTTATATCTATCACACATTAATTTATCAAGCATTAACTCATAGCCTGTAATTCCCTTACATACTTGTTCAAAAATTACAGGGCTGCATCCTGATACAAATGATACGCTATCTCCGCTATCTAATATTGTATTTTGTCTTGCATCAACATTCCAATATACTAATTTAGGTAACTTCAATCCATACATTGCCCATTCTCTTCTAATTTTTTCCATTTCAGTTGCCGCAGTTAATGAAGTCCAAGAATTGAATTCAACTCTATTACCCCATCTATCACTACAAGCTCCCATATCAATTTCCATATCAGAGATTACTACTATTGTATCTGGTAAATCTTTAGCAGCGCCAGGTGTTGATAATGCAACATTTTTAAGTAAATCAAATACTCCTGTTAAATTAGTGTTTTCACATAAATTAGTTTTATATATTCTATTTACTTTATCTGCAAAGTTTACACCTTCAATTTTAATTAATTGAGGTCTTGATGAGAATGAAATGTAGTGGTCTTTAAATGGACCTGAACATCTTTCTCCGGCATACATACCAAGAGAAATTGCTATATTAATTGGTGCGGCTGGACCAGATCCTCTCATAGAGCCAGAAGTATCAACTACACCCAATATAAAGTTATTTTTACCATTTTCTAAATAATTAGGAAGATTGTTCCAATATTTTTCAACAACCTCTTTATCTAGGTCAGACATTTTAACATCGCCACTCCAATAACTAATATTGTCAACTACTTTGCTAACAATTTCATATGGATACAATGTTTTTGCGTTTACTGTTGTATCTTTTGATTTAATAAATGTTTCATATTTTTTAGCAATAATATCTCTTTTTGCGAAAACATTTTTATATTTGATTCCCGCCTTAGAAGGTAATTTATCAAACTCTATTTCATCCCATCTATTTTCAGACATTAGTTTTTCTACTACTTTTATTTTTTCTCTTAGTTGTGATAATACTTTTCTATAATGCTTTTTAGAGAAACCAAGATTTTGTCTAATTAATTTTGCAAATTCTCTTGTTTCATAACTAGAAGCATTTATAGATGGAAGCCATTTTGCTAATAAACTTGGAGTTTTTGAATCCATATCTAAATATAATTGGTCTTCAATTAATGCCATAGCATTTCTCCAACATGGAGTATTTTCAGTGGCATACCATAAATCATCATAACGACCATATTCTGGTAAAAATTGAACTAATTTTCTAGTATCTTCTGGATGATTATTACATAACCATTTAAAGCAAACTCTAAAAAATCTTCTTTCTCCTTGTCCACCTCTAATATCTCTTAAATAAAATAAACATTTTAAAGCAAGATTTTTATCTTCTTCATATGCATTTTTAAATAAAAGAATAGTATCTTCATCTGAACGGCTTCTATAGGCTCCGCCTAAAGCAAACATATCATAGACTTTAGAATTTGTTGATTTGTGAGCAATTCCGCCATTTTCGGTTTCTTTTGTGTTAAATATAATATTTAATTGTTCTAATATTTTATTATCCATATATTATCACCATATATACCTTTCTTTCTATTCATATAATTATTTTATAAAAAATTTTAATAACTATCAAATTTATGAATAGGGAGCGTTAATAGGTCAGATTAAATTAAAATAATTAGTTCTATTTTTAAATATTTTTAGAAAAGGAAAATATGTTTTATATTCTCTTTTTTTAGAAATATAAATAACTATTTCTATTAAAGAATTATTTTCCCAATATTTGTTCTTTATTTTAAAAAGCTAAAAATTTTTTATAGAAGGGAGGAAAGAATAATATGTTTAAAATAATAAATAAAAATCAAATTTTAATAAATCGTGGAGATATTGGTATTATTGATTTAACTATTCCAATTTCAAAGGAAGAAGATTATGTTTTTGAACAAGGAGATGTTATTACTTTTGCCGTTTACAGCACAAACTCTTATCAGAAAGACCCAATTATTTATAAAGAGGTCACTGTAGAAGAAGATGGGCAAACTGTTGTTACTATTGAATTGGATCCAGAAGATACTAAAATTGGTCCAGTTATTAACACACCTGCTCAATATTGGTATGAAATTCAATTAAATAAAGAGCAAACAATTTTAGGCTTTGATGATAAAGGCCCTAAGATGTTTATTCTCTTCCCTGAAGGAAGTGACTTTAACTAATGATAACTGGGCAAATAGAGGTAGATAGAAATGGTGAAATTATCCCTGATTTAAATAGTAGCATTGCCGCAAGAGAACAATTAAGTGGTTCTATTGTAGGAGAAGAAAGTTTAAATGGGAAAATTGACTCAGAAGCTCCTTTAAAAGGAAAACTTAATCTTTCAAATTATTCTGGAACTAGAGATTATGAAAAATTAAGAAATAAACCTCAAATTAATGGTGTTGAATTAATTGGAGATAAGTCTTTAGAAGATTTAGGTATTGAAAGTGATAAAACTTTTTATTTTACTCAAAATGAAGCGCTTGATACTTGGGTTATAGTTCATAATTTAAACAAGTATCCAGCAGTTTCTGTTATTGATAGTTCTGGTACAGAGGTAATTGGGGAAGTTACTTATGATACTGCAAATCAAATAACAATAACTTTTAAAGGCGCTTTTAAAGGAAATGCAACTTTAAATTAATATTTTAAAAGGAGGAAAAAAGAAAATGGCTAAAAGTTTTTTAGTTGATATTAACTTAAACAAAAATGAATTACAAAATGCCGTTATTCAAAACTTAGCTTCAGATCCTTCTAATCCTTATAAAGGTCAAACTTATTTTAATACTGTAACAAATAGATTTAGAGTATTTAATGGTACATCTTGGGATGAAATGGGAACTGGAGGAGGAACTGTTACTAGTGTTGCAATGTCTAATGCGACAAATGGTGGTTTAACAGTTTCTGGTAGTCCTATTACAGGTTCTGGAACTATTACAGTAGGACATAGTAATGTTTTAAATAGCGCACAAACTACTAGTGGAATTTATCCAATCAAAATTGATAAAAATGGACATATTTCTGAATATGGAACAGCTTTTAATCCAGCTACTAAACAAGATGTTATTAGTGACTTAGATGAAATTCGTAGCGGAGCTGCTGCAGGTGCAACTGCATTACAAACTGAAACAGATCCAGTCTTTTCAGCAAGCGCTGCCGCAGGTATTACAAGTACAGATATTTCTACATGGAATGGAAAACAAGATGCAATCAGCGATTTAGCAACAATTAGAAGCGGAGCTGAAGCCGGAGCTACAGCAGTTCAACCAGCTGCATTAAATGATTACGCTCCTAAAGCTAGCCCAGCATTAACTGGAACTCCAACTGCACCAACTGCAACTGCAGGAACTAACAATACTCAAATTGCAACTACTGCTTTTGTTCAAAATGCAATCAGTGGTGTTTCAGGAGCTATGTTCTTCAAAGGAACTGTAGGAACAGGCGGAACTGCAGGTACTTCATTACCAACATCTGGAGTAAAAGTTGGAGATACATATAAAATTTGTTCTGCAGGAACTTATGCAAGTCAAGCTGCAAAAGTAGGAGATTTATTTATTGCTACTGCAACTACACCAGCATGGGCATATGTTCCATCAGGTGATGATGCCGCAGTTACAAGTATTACAGCTGGAGCTGGTTTAACAGGTGGAACTATTACAACAACAGGAACAATTGCTTTAGATACTAGCGGAGTTACAGCTGGTACTTATCAAGGTTTAACTGTTGACGCTTATGGTAGAGTTACTGGCGCTCAAAATATGGGCTATACAACTAATACAGGAACTGTTACTAGCGTAGGAATTACAAATGGTGGTGGATTAACTGTATCAGGAAGTCCAATTACTACTAATGGTTCAATTACAGTAGGACACTCAAATAGTGTTACTGCTCAAAATACACAAGCAGTATATCCAATTAAAATTGACGCTAATGGACATATTAGTGCATATGGAACTGCACAAACAATTTTAAAGAAATATGCTGGAGATATAACAGGAAATGGGACTACAAAATCATTTACAATCACACATAATCTTGGAACAAGAGATGTAATTGTAAATATTTATGATGCAACTACATATGAAGAAGTTATGGTAGATATTGCTAGAACATCAACTTCTGCAGTAAAAATTGATTTTAATGTTGCACCAACTTCAGGAACAAATTACAGAGTTGTTGTAATTGGATAGGATAGGTGATCTAAAATGAAAATATTAAGTTCTATTGACGAAAGCAAAGATATTGTTAATAAAGAATATATTGATGCTTTAGACCTTCTAGGCTTTGAAATTGTTAATTCCCTTCCTAGTGGAACTGATATTGATGAAGACACTATTTATCTTATTGAAAATGGAGAAGGCGGAGGTGGCGGTGGAAGCACCGTTACCTATACCTTATCTAAAAATGGGAGTACAATAACTCTTACTGGATCTGATGGTTCAACAAGTGTAGTTACTGTTAATGAAATGACAGCCGCACAAGTGCAAGCAATGATTGACGCTTCTATTACAGATGCATTGGAGGCGAGTTATTAATGACAACATTAACAGAAACTTTTTCAGATATAGCAGATGCTATTAGAAATAAAAATGGAAGTTCTAATACTTATACTCCTGCGCAAATGCCAACTGCAATTAATGCAATTCCAACAGGAGGAACTTATCAAAGTAAAAGTGTTTCTCCTACAGAATCTTCTCAAACAATTACTCCTGATAGTGGATATGATGCATTATCAAGTGTTTCTGTAGGAGCAATTAGTTCTACATATGTTGGAAGTGGGATTGCAAGAAAAAGTAGCACTGATCTTAGTGCAAGTGGAGCTACAGTAACAGTACCCGCAGGATATTATGAATCTCAAGCAACTAAATCTGTATCAACAATGACTTTACCAACTTCTGCTTCATCTAGTGCTACAAGTGGATATACTTCAAAAGCAACTATAGGTAGAAGTGCTGCAGATCAATATATAAATATTCCTACTGGATATAATACAGCAGGAAGTTATTATAAAATAAATGCTGTTGCAAGTGGAAGCGCAACTGGGCCTACTAGTTTATCTGGATCTAGTGCGACTGTTTCAACAGGGACAAATACAATTACATTAACTAAAACAGGAATTTCAACAACTCCAACTATTAATGCAGGATATATTTCTACTGCAACAACTAGTTCTGCGACTGTTGCTTTAACCGCATCTGTCACTACTAAAGCGGCAGCAACAATTACACCTGGAACTACGAATCAGACAATAGCTTCGGGAACTTATTTAACAGGGACTCAAACAATTAGCGGGGATGCAGATTTAACTGCGGCTAATATTAAAAAAGGCGTTTCAATATTTAATGTGACTGGGTCATATACTTCTGATGCGACTGCTGCCGCAGGAGATATTGTTAGTGGACAAACTGCATATGTAAATGGTTCTAAAATTACAGGAGATTTAATTATAAATAAATATTATACTGGATCTACTACTCCTTCTTCTTCTTTAGGAAGTAATGGAGATTTATATCTTCAGGTATAGGAGGTAGATTATGGCAACAATTAGATTAGTACCAAGCACCTACTCTTTGTCAAATAGTACATATTTATCTGTATCAGATGCAAACAATATGTATCATAATACAGATAATACTACATATGCTACAGTAACAAATAGTAGAGCAAGTACAACATCATATTATATATATGTAAAAGGTTTTAATTTTGATGATGTTGATGATGATTGGATCATTAATTCTATTACGATAAAAGTTAAAGGTTATGAGAGTGGCGTATCCACATCTACATCATATGCTCCAAGACTTTACAACGGTACATCATCTATATCAACAGCAAGTGCTGCATCACAAACTTTTTCAACATCAACAAGGACTATCACGGTTCCTTATACAGGCGACTGAGCAACGTTAAAAGGCTATGGCTCAAATCTTGGTATTAGATGCTGTGTAAGAAGGGCATCAAGTAGTACAACAGGTTATTTGTATTTGCAAGGTGCAGAGATAGAGGTTAACTATACAATTCCAACTCCGAGAACAGTTACGACTACACTTTCCGGTAGTGGTACAATAGACCCAAGCGGTACTCAAACAATGTATGATGGCGATGAATATAATTTAGTTATAGAACCTACTAATGCATTAGATGAGGTTACTGCAACTAAAAATGGTAGCAGTATAACATTAACTAAACATATGGGTGGTGAAACTACTGAATCGAATGTATTGGGTGAATATACATTAGTAAGTGGTGGTTTTAATGGTTCTGGTGCCACATATTTTTTGGGAATAGTTGGGCATGGATATGACACTAGTTCTACTACAACTTCAAATTATTATTCTAGTAGTAGTGGTACAATTGCAGTGTTTACTTATGATGTTTCATTTGAAGGTATACCAGATAATGCGACAATTAAAAATCTTTATATGAGGGTTAATGGTCATGCTGAGTCTACATCAAATTCAAATGAATATATGTGCGCGCAATTAATAAGTGGAAGTACTGCATTATCAGATGAATTAAACTTTAAATCAGTTGGTACTTCAAATTCAACACAAACTGTAACTGCTAATGTTACACCTACAGTTTCACAACTTGAAAATTTAAAAGTTCAATGTAGATTAGGATATTACGGTGGCGCAATTAATGGAGCAACTGTATATCTTGAATATGAAGTTAATGGAGTTTGGTATACATATTCTACTACAATTAGTGAGAATATGACAATTGCAGTTACTATTGGAAATGTTACTACTTATACTATTAATGCTTCAAGCAATGTTTCACGAGTAACAGTTCAACCTGCAACTCAAACTCAGCCTGAAGGTGGAAATGCAGAAGTTAGATTTGATACTAATACATTAAATAATATTATTGTTAAAGATAATAATATCGATGTTACAAATCAATTAGTTTCGCATACTTCTAGTGGAAGTTCAGGTACAAAAACTTATATACCTTCTTCTTTTGATAGTTCTAATTCATCATATGCTAGCGTATATAGTACTAATGTTCCAGAAAATGGTTTAACAGCGCACACTTCTACAACGCGTTGTTGTGTATATGCTAATACAACTAATGGGTCAGAGTCATATTTATATTATAACTTTGATTGTAGTGATATTCCAAGCAATGCAGTTATTACTTCAGTTACTTGTCAAGTAGGAGCATCTTGTTATAGTAGTGGTTCTTATTTTAGTACTCATACTTTACAATTATGTTCTGGTACAACAGAAAAAGGAACTGCTGTAACCGCCACTGGTAATGGTAGTACTAGTACAGTAGAAACTGTAAATGGTGGAAGCTCTTGAACAAGAACAGAATTAGATGATATAAAAATTAGGTTTAAAATTGTTCGTAGTCAAACAGGAGATGCTTCATTTAGTTTTTTTGGAGCTACTTTAACTGTTGAATATACAGTCCCTGCAACAACTTATTGAACTTATACTATGTCTAATCTTCAAACTGACCATACTATTTTAGTAATTAGTGGAGGAGGTTCAGATGTAGTTTTATATATAAAAAATAATGGCACTTGGACACAATATTCAAAAGTTTATAAAAAAATAAATGGTAGTTGAGTTGAACAATCTGCTTCGACCTGAAGTACATTATTTAATACAACTGCAAACTATGTTAATAAAAATTAAAAGGAGGCAAAAGGATGAAACAATACACACAATATATTCATAAAGATGATGAATGACGTATATTAGGCGGTTCACAAAGTGGGAATCCAGATTGGCAACAAAATGATAATACCAAGTCAGATTATATAAAAAATAGAACTCATTATATTGAGAATTCAGAAACTTGTATAGAAGAAACTTTTAATAACTGTTCTTTTTCAAATCAAGGAAACTATTATAAAGCTGAATTAGCTTTAAATTATTTTATGCCTGAAGAAGGAGATATTGTAACGATCACTGTAAATAATCATACTTTTACAGATAAATTACAAAGAATTATTCCTGTTACTGGGCCAGAAGATTATCAATGAGGCGGGGATGGAATTTATGAAATGGGAGACCACGCATTAGTTGATGATTATGGAATATATGATAATATTCAAAAACCTTATTATCTTTATTTTAATAATTATTATGGTTCTACTTATTGGGAGCTAGATCTTGGCAGGGACATTCTTTCTTCCTCAGGTTCTTATAAGGTTGAATTTTCTCTTGTAAGAAATTCTTATAAAGCTTTAGAGCCTGAATATTCTCCTTATAATGTTAAAGAAAATAATATAGTTTTAAATGATTCAAGAAATATTGTTGAATCTCATCATGCTTTAGCAGAAGGAATAGGAACCGCTGCAACAGGAGTGGGAGCTCATGCTGAAGGTTTTGGGTATTCAACTTTTCCAAAAGAAGAAACAATTCATTCTTTAGATCATATCGAAATTATTAGAGGGGATTCTATAAACAATACTATAGTTATTTATGATAGTTCTGAAAATTTTTATAATTTAAAAAAGGGATATTTATTATATGCAGAAGAAGTATTTCTTGAACCGGCAAAAGGAGGAGGAACTAAAGTATCAGCTGCAGGTTCTGATTTTTTAGGAGAAATAGAAAAAATAGAAGACTATTATGATGATGAATATCAACCTGCTTTAATTTGTTATTTAAAAAATGTTCCTGAAGATATTGATTTAAGTAATTATGAGCCTAGTGAATTAACTTTTTATAAATTAGAAGTTCATTCTTGTGAATATATTGATGCGACTTGAGCTGCAGGTGGAGCTTCTCATGCAGAAGGGGTAAATACTCAAGCCTTGAGAGATGCTACTCATGCAGAGGGTTATCACACTCGTGCAGATGGATTTGCAGCTCATGCAGAAGGATCTTATACCGCGGCAGTTGGAGACAGATCTCATGCTGAAGGAGAACATACTGAAGCAGGGAGTGATTATCAACATGTCCAAGGAAAATATAATATAATAGATAATAATAATACTTATGCAGATATTGTTGGTAATGGAACAAATGGCAGCGCTCGTTCAAATGCATATACATTAGATTGAAGCGGAAATGGAACGTTTGCAGGAAAAGTAACGGTAGGATCTGGTCCAACTGATAATATGGACGTAGCAACAAAAAAATATGTTGATGATTCTCTTATTGATGAATTACCAACTTTTTACATTTCAAGTAATAGTGCCTCTAATCCTTTTGTTGTAAAAGCAAATGAAATAGGTCATTATGTTTTTAAGCCAACTGTTAATTCTATTTATATAAAAATGGAAACTTCTGGTTCTACAAATCGTGTAATAAATTTTAATGAATTAATTGTTTTTGATAATAACCCTGCAAATGGGGCGGAATTTGCTTATTGTTGATATCCTACTTCAGGAGGAATTGCAAGAGTTATGTTAACAGCAAATTCTTCTGTAGATGGAGGAATTGGATGGTCTGGATCAACTTCAGGTTTTGGGAATTATGCATTAAAAACATATGTAGATGATGCTATCGCCGCCTTACCTGAACCAATGATTTTTAAAGGTTCTTTAGGAACAGGTGGAACAATCACTAGTTTACCAACCGCTTCTTCAGAAAATGAAGGTTTTACATATAAAGTAATTACAGCAGGGACATATGCAAGTCAAACCGCAAAAATTGGAGATACTTTTATTAGCGATGGAAGTTCTTGGGTATTAATTCCATCTGGTGATGAACCAAGTGGAACTGTAACAAGTATTACATTAGATGCAACAGGTCCAATTGTAATAGATAGTAATGCGGCGATTACTACAAGTGGAACTCGCACTTTATCACATGCAAACTCTGGTGTTTCCGCAGGTACTTATAAATCTGTTACTGTTGATGCTAAAGGGCATGTTACTGCAGGAAGTAATCCAGCAGAAATAAATAGCAATTTAGTTAATGGTTCTGCTATAGGCAGTTTAAGAGGAATAGGAACAGCTTCAGAAAGTTCTTCTTATACAATGGGTATTTATGCTTTTGCAGAAGGATATAATACAAAAGCTAGCGGAAATAATTCTCATGCTGAAGGAACTGGTGCTCAGGCTTTAGGAGAAAGTTCTCATGCAGAAGGACTTAATACAATTGCAGACGCAGCGCGTGCTCATGCAGAAGGAATCAGCACTAAGGCTTTAGGACCAGATTCTCATGCAGAAGGAAGTTCCACTCAAGCAAGAGGAAATTATTCTCATGCAGAAGGTAGTTATAGCACAGCTTTTGTAGAAAATTCTCATGCAGAAGGAAATGGAACGAACGCAAAAGGAGTTCATTCTCATGCAGAGGGAGGAATATCAGCTAAATATTTTATGGGGTATGTCGTATCTGAAGATTCTTCTAATTTAATTTATGAAGTTAGTGGATTACCTAGATTAACAACTTCTAACATTAATTATACAGGAGCTTTTTATACTAAAAATCCAGGAAGTACTTCTTTTGGATATGTCATTACAGGGGAAATTTTTAATTCGACAACTTCTAATTTTACTTTTGCAGTAAGTTCATTTGATAATAGTATTGCAGTAGGAGATCCTTTTTATATTAAAATAGGGTCTACAAGTCTTGGAAGTGACTCCCATGCAGAAGGAACTGGTACGATAGCATTTGGAAGTCATTCGCATGCAGAAGGAGAAGCGACATATGCAAAAGGAGAAAGTTCTCATGCTGAAGGTCGAGCAAGTAATAGTTTGGGAAGTTATTCTCATGCTGAAGGATATGGATCTTATGCATATGGGGATTATTCTCACGCAGAAGGATATGGATCTTATGCAAACGGGAAAGGGTCTCATGCAGAAGGTAGTGGAGAAGAATTAACTGGAACTATTCAAGGTATAAATGCTTCAACTAAAACTATCGTTGTATCAGGGCTTCCTAATAAAACTTTTACTGGATATCCTTATAAATTAGCCATTTCTGGAGCAGGTGGAAACATAGGTTTTTTATATATCTATACAGATACAGTAGCTTATGGTTCTACACCAGGAAGTTATATTCATACAATTGTTTTACCTATGTGAGATGATTCAATTGCAGTAAATCAAAGTTTTAAAGTTATAAATAGAAATACTTGCATTGTTGAAGGAGGTCATGTAGAAGGTTTTTCTACAACTTCAACAGGAAAAGCAGGTCATGCAGAAGGATGTTATACTAGTGTAAATGCAGAAGCAGGGCACGCTGAAGGAAATCAAACCACTGTTACTGGATCAGCCGCTCATGCAGAAGGAGATTGAAGTAGCGCTTCTGGATATGCTTCTCATGCTGAAGGAGGAGCAACTATTGCCGCAGGTAATCATCAACATACAGAAGGTAAATTTAATATTGCTGATAATAATAATACTTATATACATATAGCTGGAAATGGAACTGCAGATAGTTCTCGTTCAAATGCATATACATTAGATTGAAGCGGAAATGGCGTTTATGCAGGAAAAGTTACTGTAGGATCTGGTCCAACAAATAATATGGATGTAGCGACAAAACAATATGTTGATACTGCAGTATCAGGAGTTACTCCAACATTACCTAATGCTTCTTCTACTGTTGTAGGTGGAATTAAAGTTCGTTATGATGCAAATACATATACTTTATATATGACAAATGATGGAACAGATGCATAGGAGGGATAACATATGAGTATAAATTATAATCCGCATATTATTGAAGATATCCCTTCTATTGCTAGAATTGGAAATGAAAATCTTCATAGTCCAGCTTATATAAGAGGGGATTGTTTATATATAATGGATACAGATGAATATTGAATTTATGATGGAACTACTTTAGTAAAAGCTGTGAAAGATACAAATTTTTCAGATTATGACCATTATGTATTAAAATATAAATTAAATGGAGATTCTAATTATACTATTGTTGAATATAATAATTTTGAAGCTTTAAAAACAGATTTAAGAACAAAAACAACTGTAACAGATGTAGTTATTTTATATGGAAGTTTAATAGCTCCTTCTGTTACAGCAAGAATTATTGCTCCAACAGAAAATAACCCTCCTTTATTAGCTTTGAGTAAATATGAAGATGGGGTTTACCAATGAGAGATCGTAGGAAAAATAACTCCAAAAGTTGTTTATAAATATTATGATAATGTAAATGAAAATATACGAAATGTTCAATTAGAAGAATTATTTTTTAATAATGCAACTTTAACAAATTTTATTTTTGATGGTAATAATGTATTACAACAAACTAAACCGCAAATAAAAATTGATATAATTGAAACAAGCACTCCGCAAGATCCTTCTAAAGGCTATCAAGCAGGAGAAGATATAGAAGTAGATATTAGAATTATAAATACAAGTTCTAATTTTTGATTTTCTTCAAATGGTATGGGGTTTTATTTTGATGTAATAGGAGATGGCTGAACGATTGCGGATTTTTATCCTGGCCAAAGTAATGTTTTTGAAGCTTCTTTTCCTCTTACTGCTGAAGATATAAATAATTCAAATGGATATATAAATTTTATAGAAAATTTTGGTTATGAAGGAGACATGGAGAATTTAAAAGGAGACACAGAAGAACCTATTTTTATTATTAATAGTCCAAATATAAAACTTGCAACTCCTAAAAAATATTGAGATGTTACTTATACTACAAATAAGGGAGTTACTACAACAACGAGATATTATGAATATAATGAAATTAAAGACTTCTTTAAAAATAGCTCATTAGTTATTACACAAGTTAAAATAGAGGAGGGAAGTGAATAATGAATATAGATTGTACTGATTTATTTGGTTGAGTAAATACTGATATATCTGGGCGCCCTCATGCTCCTTATAATTGTTTAAAAAGTGTTACTAATATACAATTAAATAATCTTTCTGTAGAAGATAATTCCTTAAGTTTTTTACTTGCAAATTTTAATAAATTACAAACTTTAAATATATGTTTTCAAAACAATGATTTTAAACAAGGATCTTTATGTGATAGTTTTTTAAATTGTAACTATCTTACGAGTTTAGATACTTCTAATTGAAACCTTTCTAATATAACTTCTTTAAGAGGCACTTTTTATAATTGTAGAAATATAACTAATTTAGATACATCAAAATGAAATTTAGGAAATGTTACAAATTTAGCTCAAACTTTTGATTGTATGACAAATTTAAAAAATTTAGATGTTTCTAATTGAAATACTAATAAAGTTCAAGATGCCTTTTTTACTTTTGGAAGTTGTTGAAACTTAACTAATTTAGATGTTTCAAAATGAAATACTTCTAATATGAGAGTTATGCAAGGACTTTTTGGATATTGTTATAATGTTACAGAATTAAATGTTTCAAAATGAAATACAAACAATGCTTATTCAATTGCAGAATTATTTCGTGAGTGTAGAAAAGTAACTAGTTTAGATGTTTCTAATTGAAACACTTCTAATATGAGATATTTAAATTTTGCTTTTTATAATTGTTTTAATATAACTAGTTTAGATGTTTCTAATTGAAACACTAGTAAAGTAGAAAATTTATATTATACTTTTACTTCTTGTTCTAATTTAACAAGTTTTAATGCTTGTAATTGAGATACTAGTAAAGTAAATAATTTATCATACACATTTTATAATTGTCAAAAATTAACAAGTTTAGATGTCAAAAATTGAAATGTTAAAAAAGTTACAAGTTTAGCTTGTACTTTTCGTACAATATATTATCTTACTTCTTTAGATTTGTCTGATTGAGATGTTAATAATATTAAAGATACCTCATATTGTTTTGGACAATGTTCTAATTTAAACACTTTAATTCTTAATAATTGAAATTTAAGCAATCTTGAAATCCCAACACAAATGTTTTCTGTTTGTTCAAAGCTTTCTACAAGTTCTTTACAAAATATAGGGAATGTTCTTTTAACAATTAATCTTAATAAAATTATGAATTGAAATATTCAAAATTTAGGACTTACAAGTTCTCAAGCAAGAAGTTCTAAATTTGGCACAGATTTAACTGCAGCTTTAGAAGCTCAAGGATGGAGGGGTATTATTCATGACAGTTAATTTTTTTGATTTATTTAAAAACTCTGCATCAAGTTCAGCTATATATAGCCCTTCAATTACAAATATTAGTGTAAGTTTACCTTTTTATTATTGTTCTAATCAAGGGCTTAGAGATTTTGCTAGTAATTTAAGAAATTTAAAAAATATTACTTTCAAAGATAATAAACTTTTATCTTATGTTAATAGCAATATTGCAAATATGTTTGCGAATGATAATAATTTAACAGATTTTAGTTTATCAAATTGAAATTGTTATAATATTAATAATGCAGTTTATTTATTTTATAATGATTATCGAATAAAACATTTAAATCTATCTAATTGACAAGTTGATCAAATTAAAAGTTTTTATTGAGCATTTTCTAATTGTTCTAATTTAATTGATATAAATCTTGCTAATTGAAATATGGCTAGTTGTAATAGTTTAGACAAATTTTTTAATGGTTGTAGCAATTTAAAAACAATAGATATGTCTAATTGAAATGTTTCAAACGTAATAGAAATGGGACAGATGTTTAGAAATTGTCGTAATTTAAATAGTTTAAATATTTCTTATTGAGATCCTAAAAAACTAATAAATCTTGATTCAGCTTTTGCGGATTGTCATAATTTAACAGATTTTAATGCTTTTAATTGAAATACTGATAATTTAAAAACTTTACAATTTACTTTTAGTAATTGTTATAATTTACAAAAAATAGATATTTCTAGTTGAAATTTAAGAAATATTAATTCTCTATGCGGGAGTTTTAAAAATTGTTACAATTTAAAAGATTTAAATATTACAAGTTGAGATACAAGCAATGTTCAAAATTTTGCATTTGTATTTCAAAATTGTTGAAATTTAATAAATTTAGATGTTTCAAATTGAACTTTTAATAATAATACTTTGTTTAATTTGATAAACGTTTTTCAAAATTGTACTAATTTAACAAATTTAAATGTTTCAAATTGAGACACTAGTAAAATAAATGCTTGACAATCTACTTTTTATAATTGTCAAAATTTAATAAATTTAGATGTTTCAAATTGAAAAATGAATAATGTACGAAGTTTATACCAAGCTTTTTATAATTGTTGAAATTTAACAAATTTAGATGTTTCAAATTGGAATATTTCAAATGGTGATGATTTATATGCAGCTTTTTGAGGATGCAAAAATCTTATAGAATTAAATGTTTCTAATTGAGATACTTCAAAAACTTCAAATTTTGGGATGTTATTTGCTGAATGTGCTAATTTAAAAAATTTAGATGTTTCTAATTGGAACACTTCCAATGTTTCTTATTTAAGATGAATGTTCTATAATTGTAAAAGTTTAGAAAATATAAATGTATCTAATTGGAATACTTCAAAAGTTGCAAATTTGCAATGTATGTTCTATAATTGTCAAAGTTTAAAAGATATAGATGTCTCTAATTGAAATACTACAAAATTTCAAGATATATCATGATTTTTTTCAAATTGTTGGCATTTAACAACAAATATGAACCTTACTAATTGAAATACAGCTAATTTAAAATATGTAAATGATGCTTTTAAAGAATGCCGTAATTTAAAATTTTTAGATTTATCTACATGAGACACAAATAATATAATAGATTTTTCAGGTTTCTTTGAAAATTGTTTCTACAATGTAAGTGATTGAATGAATGTTTTATGAAAATATGATATGAATAATGGAAAATATATATTTGAATTTCCACAAGTTCAAAGTATAAACAGTGCTTTTGCAAATGTTGCAAGTAATGCAGATGACAATAGTGGATGAGGTTCAGATATTTATCCTACAGATTTATGTTTTTTAAATACTTATAATCTTAAATATATGGCTAGAGCTTTTCAAAATTTTGGAAGTGTCAGATATGAATCTCCTGGACAATGACAAGATTTCTATTATGGATGAACTGCAAATATTTATTTTGATAGTGTATCTAATGTTATTAATGCTGATCAATGTTTTGCACAACTACGTTCAGATTCTAATCTTTATGGTTTTTATGTAAATGGGGGATTAAATTTTTATAATCTTGAAAACGCATATCGTATGTTTTATAATTCTCATTTAAGTTTTTATAGTCAAACAATTACTTTATACAATATTAAAAATTTAAGAGAGGCTTTTTATGGGACTTATCTTTTTGATACTACTATAATTAACTGGAATCTTTATAATGTTAAAGATTTAAATAGAGCTTTTACAGGAGCTTCTATCACTAATAATTGTCTTAATAATATTGTTGCCGCTTTACTGACTGCAACAAGCATTCCTGCAACATATAAAAATTTAAAAACAACTAATTTATCTAGCCCTTTTTATAATTTTCCAAGACAAATTAATGCAACAACAGTTGGAGCAGATTTGATCTCTCAATTACAAGCAAAGGGATGGATTACAGACTAAAGGCGGAAATCCGCCTCTTTTTTATTTGACTTAATTTAAATTTTATGCTATACTATTTTTATAAGGAGAGGATTTATATGGCAATAGATAAAAAATTAATAACAGTAGGAATTCCAGCTTTTAAAGCAGAAAAACATATTTGTGATTGTCTAGCTTCTATTCAAATTCAATCTATTAGAGATGAAATTGCAATTATTATAGCAAAAGATAATCCAACTGATAATTATGATTTTGTTAAAAAAAGATTTCCCGATTTAGATATAACAATTTTAGATTGTAAAGAAAACACAGGACCAGGTTTAGCACGTCAAAGATGTGCGGATGCCGCAAAAACAGAATGGATTACCTGGATAGATGCAGACGATGTTTTTTATGACCCAATGGCTCTTGAAAATTTAAAAAATGGTATAACTCCAGATAGTATTGAAGTCCAAGGAATCTTTTGTCAAGAAATAGACCCTAACCCTATGGGGATTCGTATGATGCCTAGAACTGATGAAGGGCATCCTTGGGTTTTTGGTAGATTATACAATTTACAATTTTTAAAATCTAATAAAATAGAATTTTCTGCATTGAGGGCTATGGAAGACGGAGAATTAAATTGGAAAGTTCGTCTTTCTATTGAAGGCTTTCCTGTAAAAATTAATAAAATAGATAAAATTGTTTATTTATGGAGAAAAGGTTCTGAGCATTCTATAACTCGTATAGGAATTGAAGAGAATGACGGAGATCCTTTATATAATTGAGATTTATGCCAAGTTGGGGCGACTGCCGCATCTATAAATGCAATTAAATTCTGCAAGAAAAAAAATCCTTTTAATGGTAGTATAACTAGATTTACTGTTGAGATGATGATAGGACAATATTTTACATATGTTCAATGTTTAGAGAAAAAGCCAATGTTTGCAGAAGAAAATTTCTTTAATGCTAAAAGATTTTATCACTCTTGTTATAAGCAAATTGAAGACCAAATAGATGAAAAAGTTTTAAAAACAATGTATACAATGCAATTTGTAGGGCATTCTCAAGATATGGTAGGAATTATTCCTCAATTAACTTTTTTCCAATTTTTAGAAAAAATAAAAACTGATGAATATAAAGGGAAAGAAGAATTTGATGAAATTCGTGCTAAACTTCCAGATTGAGTTAAAGAACTTGATGAAAAATCAGGTGTATTAGGTAAAGAGGGATATGTATATACAGATGGAGAAAAATAATTTCTCCATTTTTTATTTGGACTAATATAGAAAATGAATTTCTTATTTTTTTCAAATTATTATATAAAAGGAGGTAAAAGATATGGAAACATTAATTTTATATGCTGTAACATTAATTGTTACTTGGCTTATGGGTGTTTTTGCTAAGAAAAATAAATATATTAGCACTCACTTAATTCCAGTACAAAACTTAGTTATTGGTATTATTATGACTATTGTTTATTGGATTATCTCTAAAGATTTTGAAGCCGCACTTATGGTAACAGGTTCTTTAGCAGGTGGATTATATGACATTGTTCATAATTTACAAAAACTAATGGAAAGTAATGAAGAAGTTCAAGATACTTTTAATGAAGATGATTTAGAATCAATCGATACAGAAGCTGACATTATTGGAGATATGGAAGAAGAAGAAATTGAAATTCTTGCAAACGAAACTGATGATGAAGAAGAAATTACTCCAGAAGAAGCAATAGAAGAAGTTATAGAAGCAACAGAGGAAGGAGAAAATTAATATGAAATTCGTTCCAAGAACAAGCGCACCATCTGCTACTAATAAATTCTATTTAAAAGCAGGTAAGGGCGGATATAATAGAGCTATGGAAATTGATAGCAAAACTCACTCATGTCTTCCAAACTGCGTTGCTATGGCTCATGGTAGATGGTTAGAAAGTCAAAATCAAACTGACTATAATAAATATGACAAACTACCTACAGGAAACGCTGAAAATTATTATCCATATACAAAAGATGGCTATAAAAGAGGAAAAGAGCCTAGATTAGGAGCTATTATTTGTTGGAGAAAAGGTAAAGCTGGAGATGCTAGTGATGGAGCTGGACATGTAGCATTTGTAGAAGAAGTAAAAGACAACGGAGATGTTGTGACTTCAAATAGTGCATATCATGGAAGCAGATATTATTTAAAAACTTATAAGAAATCTAATAATTATTATATGGGAGCTAAATATACTTTTCAAGGATTTATTTATAACCCTGAAAACTTTGGTGATGACAAATATAATTTAACTAGATTACTTAAAAAAGGCTGCAAAGGTACTGATGTAAAAGAATTACAAAAAGAACTTAAAAAACGCGGATATGCATTAGGTAAAACTGGACCTAATAAAGATGGTATTGATGGAGATTTTGGAAACAAAACTCTAGAAGCAACTAAAAAATTCCAAAAAGCTAAAAAATTATATGTAGATGGAAAAGTTGGTAAAAATACTGCTCATGCATTAGGTTGGTTATATATGGGAAAATAGAGTAGAAGGAGTTTCTACTCTTTTTTTTTATGGCGGAAGGACCCGATTCAAGTAACATTAGACGGGTGCCGCCGCGCATCCTTATTTATATATACGCGCGTGCGCACGCGATTTTACTAAAAATTTTTATTTTTGTCAATATATTTTGCTATTGATTTTTTATAAAAAATATTATAAAATATAATTAAGAAAAGGAAAGGTGATAAATATGTTTCATTTAAAGAATTTTATGGATCCAACTTCAGATGGAATTAATCCAGTCCAAGATGGAATAGGATATTTTTTAAGAAATAGTCTTGAAGTTGTTGATCAGGTTAAAGGGTATATAAAAGCATATAAATATGAATTAGATTTATCATATTATGTAGACCCTAAAATTTATTTAAACTATGTTTTAGACCAATTAAATTATGATGAGAGTGAATTAAATTATGATGATAAACAAGAATTAATACACTGGATTGATTCATACATTAATGGATAATTCTAAAAATTTGTAGTATAATATAAATGTAACAAATGAAATAAAAAAGGAGGAATTTAAAATGGAAAAGAAAATAACTAAAAGAGAATATTTTGAAATGTTAAAAGAAATTGTTACTGAATCAGATAGTGAATATAAAGGAGAATTAATTTATTTCATTGAGTCACAAATCGCTTCTATCGACAATAAAGCAGTTAAGGCTAAAGAAAGAGCTGCTGCTAAGAAGGCTGCAGGAGATGAATTAAGAGAAACTGTTAAATCAGTTTTAACAGATGAGTTCCAAACTGCGGATGAAATTACTGCTAAAATAGATGTTGAAGATATTAGCAAAAATAAAGTTATTGCTCGTTTAACTCAATTAGTTAATCTTGGCGAAGTTGAAAAAACTGATGTTAAAGATGAATCAGGTAAAACTCGTAAAGCATATAAACTTATTTAATATAATTTAATTGGGGAATGTGTTGAGCATTCCCTTATTTTTATTAAGGAGGAATATATGAAGTTTAGTTTCGATTTTTATGGTGACAGAACTGTCGATCTATTAAATACCGCAGACGAAATTAATATATTATTAGAAAAGATAAAAGATTTAAATGACTTGGCAGAATTTTGTGAGCTACATAAAAATCAAAGAATCAATCTAGTCATAGGCAATCAATATGAAAATACAGAAGAAGAAAGTAATAGATTATTTCATTTTGCTTTTGATTTTCAACAAGAGAAAAAGGGAATATATAATATAGTTATAAAACTTCCTTATTTTAATAGGGAGTTAGTAGATGCGGAGATCGAGAAATATCCAGATGCAAAATTCTATTTTTCTTTTATGTGTGTAGATTGGGATACTTTTTTAGTAATGAAAAAGTATAAAGTAACTGACATATATATAGGAGAAGGATTAGGTTTTGAATTAGATAAAATAAGTCCTGCCGCACATGAGATTGGAATGCAAGTTAGGGCATTCCCAAATATTGCTCAAGCATCTTGGTCAGACACACCAGATTTACAAAAATTTTGGATTAGACCAGAAGATACAATTTTATACGAAGATTATATAGATATATATGAATTTGCATATGATAATTATGAGCAACAAAAAGTTTATTATGATATTTATTTTAATGATAAGAAATGGTTTGGCGATTTAAAAGAAATTATTTTTGGATTAAAAGATTCTTTAGATAGCACTTGTTTATTACCAAGATTTGCAGAAAAAAGAATTAGATGCGGCCGCACTTGTATGAAAGGTGGCTCATGTCAAATGTGCAAAGTAATTGTTGAATTGGCTAAAACATTAGGAGAAAAAGATTTAATGGTAGAAATATCAAAAGAAAATAAAGAAGGAGAGGAAGAGAATAATGGCTAGAGGACAAATTGCAAAGGGAGAAGTAGCAAAAAAAATATTAGAAAGTTTTGAAGGCGCTTTTGCATATAATGATGGAAAAGAAATTAGAATACCTATAATGGAGAATGGAGAAGAGATTCAAATTAAAGTTGCTCTAACAGCTGCAAAAGAAAATGTTAATCCAGGAGAAGACAATTTATTACCTGGAGAAAATACAACTAGAGTAAATGATAATGGTCAAATTGAATTTGTTCATAAAGTATCTGCCGCGGAAACTAAAGTCGTTGAACCAACACAAGAAGAAAAACAGAATGTACAAGACTTATTAAGAGCAATTGGATTATAATATATGAATATATTAAAATTATTTTTAAAACACAATGGGATTTTATTTTACATATTTTTTATTATTTTAGTTGGGGGTTTAGTATTACTTTCTCAACCAAAACAAATTAATTGGGAAGAGGAAATATTAAAATTACAACAATATGAATATCGAGTACTAGATATTTATAAAGAGGAAGTCACTAAACAGGGATATGAAGAAGTTGATTATGAACTTAATAAAATAGTTCAACAATTAGATGAATTAGGTTTACAATATAATTATAGGGTAGACTTACATGGAACTGTAGAGAAGGCAATAATAAATAAATATAGCTTCTATGCTAAATATTATACGGTGAAGATAGATAAAAAAACTTATGTTTTTAAAAATAAGTCTCTCGGAGAACAATTTATTACCGAGATTAAAAAATATACAAAAGATAATTATAAAATAAGCACAACTACATTATTAATAAATAAAGAAAGTTCAAAAACTGAACTTGATAAAGTTATAAAAGATAAAAAGGCGGCGTATGAAAAAGCAAAAGCCGAAGAAGAGGCTCGTAAAAAGGCCGCCGCTAAGAAAAATAAAACCTCTGTGAGAGCTAAAAGTGGGAATAAAAAAATTTATCAAGATTATGCCCATGATTTAGTATTGCAATATGGTTGAACTGAAAATGATTTTGAGGCTCTTGTTAAATTATGGCAAAAAGAGTCTGGATGGAACCCATATTCTAAAAATAAATACTCAGGAGCATATGGAATTCCGCAAGCTCTTCCAGGAAGTAAAATGGCAAGTGCAGGATCTGATTGAGCCACTAATTATAAAACTCAAATTAAATGAGGGTTAAAATATATTAAAAACAGATATGGCTCTCCTAGTAAGGCTTGAGCGCATTTTCAGAAAAAGCATTGATATTAATAAAAAAATATAATATAATTTATTTGTAAGTATGAAAAAGATGTTAATAAAACTTATGGCGGAGGCTAGGCTTCTTAAAATTAAGGGTTTATCATAAGGGAGTTAGCATTGAGTAATACTGATAAAAACTGAAATTGGTTGGGATCGAAGCTTATCTTTGTGAGTTTCATATGGCTTAACCCGGATCCCTAAAGTAAACTCTCCAAAATATACATTGTGGTTGAATTGGCTAGTTATTTATTATAATAACCTTGCTAAACATAAAAGGTCAAGCTAGACATGACCTGGAACTATAAGAAAAGGAATAAGTAATGAGGTAGCTCCTCAAGAAAAATAGTTTTCTCTATGCAGTAAACCAATTCGTGAAAAATGCGTAAGGAGTTTAACCCAAAGTGTATATGCGGCGGTGCTGGCAGGGTGTGTGAATCTCAAATCTCGGAGCTTGAGCCGGTTCCGCCGCAGTTTTCTTATTATATAGAGGAATAGCTCAGTTGGTCAGAGCGTCCGTCTGATACGCGGAAGGTCCAGGGTTCAAATCCCTGATCCTCTACCATATATGCTTTTATAGTTCAATGGATAGAATATGTGGCTACGAACCATAAGATCTGGGTTCAAATCCTAGTAAAAGCACCAAATAAAAAGGGGTTTTTTGATTAATTTTATGGGGGAACTTTTAATATATTTTAAGATAAGTATAACTATAACTTATCTTACATATATTTTCCAATATATGTGTGCCTTCTTTCTATAGGAGAGAGGGTATATATTGCCCTCTTTCCATACTTATTTTATTTTATTGATTATTTTATAAAAATATTATATAATAATTATATAAAGAAAAAGGAAGTGAATAATATGGATATTTTTAAAGATGAAAACAACAATGTTTATCACATAACAGTAATTGAAACTTTAAAGAAGAAAGTTATTGTTCAAGCAGACAGCGAAGAGGATGCTTTAGCCAAGGTTGAAGAAGCCTATAATAAATGTGAGATTATTTTAGATGAAAATGATTTTACTGATGTTAAATTTAAGGTAAAAAAAGTTATTCCAAATGAAGAAGATACCGTAGAAGAAGAAAATTAGTTGAAAAACTTGAAAAATTATATTAAAATACATATATAAATTTGAAAAAGACACAAACAGCAAATTTATAGGAAACTATAATTCGTTGGTTCGAATCCAACTCCACGCGCCATTTTAGCGTAGATTGTCAAGAGGTAAGACGATAGTAAGGTGTCTTGAGAATTTATTATAGATAAGTAATTAACCTAACAATAGACCCTGTTAATAGCGGTAGATGGTGTAGACGACCAAGTGCACAAGGCTGGTTGAAGGGAAATGGCTGCCGCAGATAGTTAATTACAAAAGAGATTTCTCTCTTGTAGAGATGATAACCTTAAACATATATCGGGGTTTTAACGAATTAACATTCGGTTTCTAGTGTGACCCTGAAGAAGCCCACTAGTTAAGTAGTATAAGAGGCAGAAAAAAACTTAGCCGAGTAGAGAGTATGGCTCTACAACTCAATGTTATAACATGCGGGACCAGGGATGGAGAAGGCTGAATACCGCAATATAAATTAGGAAAGTTCTCCACTTTTATTTGCCTATTGACCAAGTTGTCAAAAAGGCGGCGCGATCGCATTTAGGTTCTTACGGATTGTTCTCCTTATAAAGAAACAAACCACTCTATTGCCGAGTTAGCGAAACTGGTATCGCAACCGACTTGTAATCGGTAGACTGGGGGTTCGACTCCCTCACTCGGCACCATTTGAATATAATAAGTTGAATACTGCAAATAGGTATAGGTGAGCAGTTAGTAAATGATTTATAGATATAATAGCTTCAGCCAAAAGGAGCCTATACTCAGTTGATGGCGAAGTCGGTGTAATTCCGACGGTCTGGACCTTCGACCGATATCAGTGGTCACCTTATGCGGGCGTAGTTTAATGGTAGAATAAGAGCCTTCCAAGCTCCTGACGTGGGTTCAATTCCCATCGCCCGCTCCATATAATAATTGCTCTGTAGTTTAATGGTTAAAACACGCGACTCATATTCGCGGGTTCTGAGTTCGATTCTCAGTGGAGCGACCATATAATGGGGGTTTAGCTCAGCTGGCTAGAGCACCTGCCCTGCACGCAGGGGGTCAAGGGTTCGAATCCCTCAACCTCCACCATGGCATCAAGTGAAAGCCTTCCCGTGGCGATGCTGATTTCGACTAATTTCACGATAGTTGTGCAAAGAAAGTGAGACTTATGGAAAAACAAGAACTTTTAAAGCAAGAACAGAAGGCATTTTCTCGTTATTACTACCTAAAGGTAGAAGGGAAAAAATTCAGAGCCTCATATTGATATAAGAAATTCAAGAAATTATCTAATATGAGAAAACTTGCTGAAGCTCTCGTAAAGAGAGATTTGAAAGCGAATGGGATTACAGAGTTAAACAGTATAGAAATTTAGCGGCGACCGCGGTCTGTCAAATGTCAAACCGATGGCCGCGCGACTAATCTCATTAAGAATTGGCTATTGTCAATTCTAATATTGCCTCGTGGTGAAATGGCAACACATTGCACTTTGACTGCAACATTCTCTTGGTTCGAGTCCAAGCGAGGCAACCATTTTTGCGGGTCTAGCTCAGTTGGTTAGAGCACTTGCCTTACAAGCAAGGGGTCGGGAGTTCGAGTCTCTCTACCCGCACCATTATTATTTAAGGAGATGTTTTTATGGAAACTAGAGGGACAGGTGCTATTAAATCGCCTTTTGATTTAAGAAATTATAAATTATCTAAAAAAGCATGTGCTAGTGCAATTTTACCTGAAAGATATGAATTATATCATTCTCATATCAAAGATCAAGGAATAGTTAATTCCTGTGTTGCTCATAGTTTAAGTGAGATATTAGAGGCTAATACTAATGAAAATTTTTCTACAGACTGAATTTATGGATACAGACCTTTGTCTTATTATCAAGGTCAAGGAATGTATATTAGTGAAGCCTTAAAAACATTGAGAAAAGTTGGATGTTTAAAAAATAATGAATTAAATACTAATACTGAAATGAATACAGTAAAAGAAATTGTTGATAAAGATCTTGACAACTATAAAACTAAAGCAAATGATTTTAAAATCATGGGCTATGCTTATTTAAGTAATATACAACAAATAAAACAAGCATTATATACAAATCAAATGCCAATAATTTTGAGTATTAATATTGGACAAAAACTTGATTTAGATGAAAATAATATTGCTTATATTTCAAATGCCGTTTGAGGACTACATGCTGTAGTTTGTTACGGATGGAATGAAAATGGATTATTAATACAAAATTCATGGGGAGAAAATTGAGGGAATAAAGGAACTTTTATTTTACCATATGAGTATCCTATTGAAGAAGCTTGAATGATTGAAACTACAAAAAATTCAAATACTTCTTTAATTAAAAAACCTTTTGCATATATATTAAGAGATTGTATTATGTCTATTATTAATTTTGTTGGCAATCTACTATCTAAGTAGTTTATATAGATTGATGAGATGTTTTATCAAGAACATCTCTATTTTTTATTGCTTGGTTGGGTGAGATGGCTTAAACCAGCAGTTTGCTAAACTGCCGATCGAGTTCTCGGTCCGCTAGTTCGAATCTAGCACCAAGCGCCATATGGTGGGATTGGTGTAATGGGAGCATGCTAGGTTGTGGCCCTGGAGGCATGAGATCGAAACTCTTATTCCACCCCATTGGGCAGATAGCCAAGTTGGTTAAGGCCACGGACTGCAACTCCGTTATGCGTGGGTTCAAATCCCTCTCTGCCCTCCATTTGAATAAAAATAAAAATTATTATATAATATAAATATAAATAAGGCTCATACAGCAAAACTAATAGTGCCTATTAAAGGCGTCAGGATTAGGAAAAAGTAAATGGTACTTTTTATAGAAGGTATGAATATTAAATTAGATAGAGCCTAGAAAGAATAAATCTATTTAATATATCGCCTTCTTATATAGGGACATCGTCTAAAGGCTAAGACCCTGGTCTCCAAAACCAGTTATCTGGGTTCGAGTCCTAGTGTCCCTGCCAAATAAGATAAAAAAGGAGCGATTTAATATGAAATTCCAAAAATTAAATGATTATCAATATGAAGAATTACAAAAAGGAGTATTACTTATTAATAAGTATGATTTAAGTTTGAAATATTTATACGAGATGAATCCGTATTGGAAAGAGTTTTTCTTTGATTTAATGGAAAAGATTTCTGAAAAAGGAAACTTTTATGTAAGACAAGAAAAAGGAGAGTCATTATTAGATTATTTTAAAAGAGATTATCAAAATCTTATTGATGATTACAATATAGATATTGATATAAGAGATTATATAGAATTAAATGATTATTTACCATATAATGAATGGTTAGAAGATGGTAATAATTTTGTAGCATTTAAGGATTGGGATTTATATTTAATTAGCGATGTTGAATAGGGGTTTAGTGTAATGGTAGCACAGTGGTCTTCAAAACCATAGAGACGGGTCTCCAAAACCCGGGGTGTGGGTTCGAATCCTGCAACCCCTGCCATGAAAACAACGCGGCATTCGTCGCTTTAAATATATTAAATGCGGTCAAAGATTCTAGTAATCGGCGGCCGCATATTTTTATTGATTTTTTAATAAAATTATAATATAATATATATGTAAAAACCAAAGAAAGGAAGGTTGAATACTATGGCAAGAAGAAAGGGAAAATCAGGTAGTGGGGAAGCTCAATATAGCATTACTCAACACAATTTAGATAGAAAAGGTAAAACTAATAAAAAATTAAAAAGAAATCCTATGGCTACTAAGTATTTAACACCTGCAGGTAGAGAGTTGAAAGAAGCAGCTGCTGCTTTTGTTGCTGCACATCCAGCAGGTAGTGGTCGTAGACATAAAGCAAAATTATTAGAAGTAGAGAAAAGAGTAGCTGCAGCCTCATAATAAGGAGGTGAGCTTATGGCTCTACATAAAGCGATTGCTTCAGGGAAAGAACATAGAGTTGAATATGGAACTAAAGGTCAACCATATTGTAAAGCAGTAGATCCAACCTGTCGTAATCATGGTTCTTGTCCCTATTGTTTATTAAATAGGACATATAAAAATAGAATAAAAGAAAAAATAAGTAAACAAGAAATAAAGGCGTATACAGCAAATAATAATGGTTAAATTTTTGTGCTTCAAATACAAAATAAAGGTTCGATTCCTTATTGCGCCTTGACTTGTATTGGTCCGATAGCTCAGCTGGCAGAGCACGAGACTGAAAATCTCGGTGTCGGTAGTTCGACTCTACCTCGGACCACCATTATGGAGGTGTGGCGGAATAGGCAGACGCAAGGGACTTAAAATCCCTCGGGTGTAATAACCCGTGTGGGTTCGACTCCCACCACCTCCACCATATTATGCCCACTTACCCAAGAGGCTGAAGGGGGCGGTCTTGAAAACCGCAAGGTCGTGATGAGCGGCGCGGGGGTTCGAATCCTCCAGTGGGCGCCATATGCGGGATTGGCGGAATGGTAGACGCACCAGTCTTAGAAACTGGTGGAGCAATCCGTGTAGGTTCAAGTCCTACATCCCGCACCAAATGTCCCTGTAGTTCAATGGATAGAACACGGACCTTCTAAGTCTGCGATCTAGGTTCGATTCCTAGTAGGGACACCATTTAGAAGTTATTGATTTTTTAAATAAATTATTATAAAATATATATGTAAATGAAATTAGTGGTGTAAAACAAAGGTGATGATTGTAGCACGTAATCTCGAGAGCAATTAGAGCTAGAGTTCATTATATTAGCACTGCAGAAGTTAATATAATGTCCAGCATGATGCACGTGGAGTGCAAGGATTTAGGTGTGAGTCCTAACTAATTTCTTATATGGCGGGTTGGTGAAACGGTTAACACACACGCCTTTCACGCGTGCATTTACGGGTTCAAATCCCGTACCCGTCACCATTTTATTAGAGGTTATTATGGATAAATATGAAAAAATAGTAAATAAAATAGTTATAATTGGTATATCTATTCTTTTTGTTGCAATGCTTTTTATGACTTTGATAATTATTGATTTTATAAAGGAAGTAAAATATCATCCTTGTATAAATTGGACTTATCAAGATAATCAAGTATATTGTTTAGAAAGATTAGATTTAACTGATAAATAATGCTCAATTAGCTCAGTCGGTAGAGCAACTGGCTGTTTACTTGACCTTACATATATCTTAATGAAAAAGCATTATGAATAGTAAATACAAAGGAAATATAACTGAATTAGAATGTATGTTAGCATTTATGAAATTAGGTTATAATGTTTTAACTCCATATGGAGATTGTGAAAGATATGATTTTGTAGTAGATATAAATGAGAAACTTTACAAAATACAAAGTAAGACATCAAGTTCAGACGATGATGGAGCTTCATTTAAATTTAGTTGCAGAAGTTGCAATAGAAAAGATGGAGCGATTATACATCACACTTACACAAAAGAAGAAATAGATTATTTCGTTACTATCTTTGATGGAACTGTATATTTAATTCCAGTAGAAGAATGTGGTGGAGATAAAAGATTAAGATTACAACCAACAAAAAATGGACAGGTAAGAGGAATTACTTGGGCTAAAGATTATGAATTGGAGGAAGTAATTAAGAATATGTAAGCTGAATGTGTAAGCAACCAGTGGGTCGTAGGTTCGAGTCCTACATTGAGCGCCATCGGGGAGTAAATCAATTTGGTAGATGGCTTGGTTTGGGACCAAGAGGTTGCAGGTTCAAATCCTGTCTCCCCGACCATTTGGTGCGTTAGCGTAGTTGGTTATCGCGCTCGCCTGTCACGCGAGAGATCACGGGTTCAAGTCCCGTACGCACCGCCATTATTTATGGGCTTGTTTTGGATTTCGACTAGAATGATATAGTATCAGAATACAAGTAGTAGGCAGTTACTTTAAAGGCACAAACAAAAATAAACGGAAATATTTTTTCAAAAATTGCTAATAAGGTTAAATCTTTATTCACATTTAATTGTGTAGCATTCGCGTAGTGCTAAGCAACTTCTATATAAGTATCGGGAAGCAATCAGAAAAAGTATAGTCGTATTAACTAGCAAGGGTTGCCGCATAGTTAATTCTTCTCTTATATGATTAGCTATTGTGAACTAACATTAATATAGGAGCCTTCTCTGAACGCAAGTGAACATAATGAGGTAAGGATCGAATCGTCACTTTGACCCATATATATGTATGGTAAAACTTGTAACGCAAGAGTGAGATTTCTGGTATAGTATTGTTTTAGGACACGGGTTCGAGTCCCGTCAGGTCCACCATATGGTTCCGTAGCTCAGCAGGTAGAGCATTTGACTTTTTAGACTCAAGTAGATATTGCATCGTAAAGGCGGTGAAAATATGTTGAGTAGTCATTTTATCGGAGAAATTACAGAGCAACAAGTTGCATTAGAATTTTTAAAATTAGGAATTTTAATATCTAAGCCTCTTGTTCAAAGTTCTAAATATGATTTTGTAGCAGATATAAAAAACAAATTATATAAAATACAAGTAAAAACTGCTACAGTTGAGGAAGAAGAAAATTATTTTTCTTTTGCTACATCAACAAGTCATACCAATACAAAAGGAACAATTAATTTACATTATTCTCCAGAAGAAGTAGATTATTTTGCAACTATTTGTAATAATCAATGTTATTTAATCCCATATGAAATATGTGGGAATAGAGCTCAAAGGGTTAGATTAAAACCCACTAAAAACGGGCAAACCAAAGGAATTGTCTTTGCTAAAGATTATAAATTGGAGGATATTATAGAAAAGATGTAATTATCTGAAGGACTAAAAAATCAAAGAGTCGAGAGTTCGAGCCTCTCCGGAGCCACCATTTTATTTAGGAGGAAGAAATGAAAGATATTGATGAAATGTCTTTACAAGAATTATATGAAGAAAAAGAAAAAATAATGAAAACTTTATTTCTTGTAGGCGCTGCTTATAAAATGGAAAGGGTATTAAAAATAAATGAAAGAATTAAAAAATTAGAATTAAAGAAAAAAGATAATATGGGTAGTTAGCGAAGTGGTTAAACGCGGCAGACTGTAAATCTGTTCTTTCGAGTTCCGTGGTTCGAATCCACGACTGCCCACCATAAATTAACTATTACAATAGATGGCACACTATTCTAGTTTTAATAGCAAATTATTGCTGAGGAAAACTCCTAGAGTGACAACTTATTGGAATTAAAGTGTGAACTAAGTGGCAATCAAGTCATATGGAGGGAGACCCCATGTCGTGATTTTAATGCGAAAGCGCAAGTCTGGTAACGGATTGTAATCATTGGAGAAACTCTACTTGACCTAAGTCATAAAATTATCTAATAAGGCGCCATCTTCTATTTTTATTGATTTTTATAAAAAAATATAATATAATATTTATATAAATGAGGAAGGAAATAATGGTTATGGAATGGTATGTTTTAAATTATAACTTCAACACAAAAAGAATAGAAAATTTTAATATTTTTAGAAATATTAGATTTACAGAATTTTTACCTCAATATGTTAATGGTTATGAACAAGGAACCTTAACATATGACCAATTAAAAGAGGCTATAAGAAGAGAATTAATGTCTGTATTTTGGTCAAGAAGAGAATATGAAATTTTTGTTGGAGATGCATTTGAAACAAACCTAAATAATTATGAAAAAATAGATGTATATAGACAAGTTTTTCCTAATTTAGAAATACTTGTAAAATATATATTAGATAATAAAGAATATTTGCAAAAATAAAAAATTTTTGTTATAATATATATGTAAATGTTAAAGGCAGGAACAGCAAATTAAAAATTATTGCCAATGGGTGGCGCAAGCTTTTAATACTGCCTTGAATTTATAACCGATATATCATTTGTTCTTTAAGTAGAAAAATGAAGAAAGAGAATTCCTTTCAAAAGGGCTTGTGGAATAGTTCCCCTAGATTAGAACCATTCCTGCATATGAGTTCAGTTATATGCTTACCTCCTCGTGGTGAACTCGGGTAATTCTAAATAGTATATACAAAAGTCAATTTTATGGCTCGAATGCGCTACCAATGGCGTAAGGCATTGTGATTAATGGGTAGGATTGCCCAAGAAGGTCGATGGACGCATAGTTAATCATAAGTTCCAAGAGTAATTCAGCCGTGAGAAGTGTAGCAGAGCGGAACTAGCAAAGCAGACCTGCGCAAGTAGGAACGTGCGGCGATTGTGGTTGAAACAGTTGAGGCTCTGGCTCTAGTAGTAAAAATCCACGATGTAGCAAATGAAAAAGATTTGGAGTTCTTCTAGAATTGGACTACTAGTTGGAAGTATCTGGAATCTTCCTCCGAAAGGATATACACAAGTGTAACGAGGACAAGTTGAATTGAGGTATGTAGACAAATTGATTTTCATAAGTTAGGTTTCTTTAAAAAACCACCTTTTCATATATCCCTGTCGTTCAATAGCAGGACATGCGTAGCCGCCATGACTTAAGGGCGTTGCCGCAGATGTTGGTGCGAATCCAACCGAGGGATACCTTAATATTTATAAGCGAAATTGTAATGCTTTAAATAATAACAATTTCATATTTTCATTTCTTCCAAAGAAAATATATTACAGGTGGAGGTTTGATTAAAACCTCCTATATTTTGTAAGGAGTATAGATGGAAACAATAGTATTGAAGAATAAAAAAAGAATAGATTGGAAAAAAGTTATTATTATTTTGGTTTTATGTGCGATGATCGCGGGTAGTGCGATATTAGTCTATCATTGCCGCTTTTCATATCAATATTATACAGTTGATATAACAGGAATAAAAACTGTTTTAGGAAACTCAACGCAATCCAATTTAGTAGACAGAGCTTTTGAAGAAAAATTGAGAGAAGTAAAACAGGAAGGCTATCAAATAGCAGATTTTAATGCAAGTTCTTTAATTAAAAAGAAAGTAATAATAACAAAAAGGTCAAATAAAAATGATGATACTAGCATCAAAACGCAAATTAAACAGGACATATATGTAGTTGTTCCTGCTTATAAACTTACTATTGATAAAAATACTTATTATTTTCAAAGGAGTTTAGGATATAATACATTATATAAGTTAAAAGAAATTAATAAACAATTGAATATTACTATGTTAGAGGGAGAATTTGTTAATAAAGATCTGATTATGACACAAGAAGAGGCGGATCAATTAATAAATAATTATTCTAAAATAAATAAGAAATAAATTGATTTTATTAAAAAATTATTATATAATATATATGTAAATGAAAAAAGGAAAAGAAATTAAAAATAAATAATAATTTACTTGATTTCTTAAAAAATTTTTGATATAATATTTATATAATAAATATAATTATTATTTGGAGTTTGTGAAACCCACTGAGTGAACAGGGTAATGCTTAAACAGAGGTTCTCCTTTATCAAAAACTACGGCAATAAGTCCACTTTAACTTATGTAAGTCTAGAAGCGTTCTATTTATTAGATGTAAGTCTGGAAGCGTTAAGTTTCGGTTGTTAGGATGAACGGTTACAGTTTTCCAAATAATTCTCCATATAAAAGGAATTGCTAATAAAAACTGACTTAATTTGTTTAATTGGAGAGACTGCGGTGGTGGTGTTCTAACTCCATAAAAAAAGCAACACGAAACCAGCCTTCGGGTCAGGTGTATAATAGACCTACTAATATCGCGGAGTAGAGCAGTCTGGTAGCTCGTCAGGCTCATAACCTGAAGGTCGTTGGTTCAAATCCAACCTGCCGCAACCAATTGGATTATTTGATAATTTTAAAAAATTATCTTATAATATATATGTAATCAAAAGATTACAAAATTATCACTCACTTACTTATTTTGGAAGCTGGAATGTTCTATATAGGAGTTCCACGGAGACTGTTTGTATGGTTCGGGTCTACATAGGTTTTTAAAACCTCACATAAACAAACTTTATACAAAGCGATAAATATTACTGGTTAGTCAGGTGCCTATTAAAGTTTGTTTATAGGGGGTTTTAGGACTTCCTAATAAATGCTATATCTATAAGATATGGCATTGAACAAATTATGTAAATCTCATTTCAGACAATGTCTATTTCGCGAGTAATAATTTGTTCAATGGCATACCTTATAACCAAACAGAGAGTAAATGGTGAAGCGTCTTTAAATAAAGAAACCAATGCTACTTAGTAGCCGACTCTCGATAGGAAATATATGTCTCAGACGAAATTACCTTTCATAATTATTAGTTAAACCGAGACCAGAGGGAAAAGAAATATGTTGAACTGGCGGTATAAAAATGGGAAGTAAAAATCAGGATGATCGAGTTATTAATTTAACTACTTGGTTCTTCAACGGGATTTCTTAAGATAGTATAAGAGGTAGACTATCAAATAAATCAGTTATAAACTGATTTTTATTTTGACATAAAGAAAAATTTTTCGTATAATATATATGTAAATGAGATAAAATTACACTTCTTAGTGTTGAAGAGTATTTAAGCTCTGCTCATTTACAATTCAATCCCTTTCCGTAGGGCGGACTTCCGCCCTCTTTTTTATTTGTTGATTTTTTTGATAAAATATATTATAATATTTATATAAAATGGAAAGAAAGGAGTAGTGATTACTATGGAAAAAAGATGGTTTGTAACAGGTGACTGTCATGGCGACCTAAGTAAAATATGGCGTTTTATTAAAAAATTTGATTTAGGCTCTGAAAGTAATGTTATTGTTTGTGGTGATATGGGTATTTTTTGGAATAAAGAACAAAATGATGCTCGTTATATGATAAAACAATATGAAGAAAACTGTAATGGAGTTAATTTATATTGGATCGATGGTAATCATGAAAATTTTGATATTATAGATAATTGGAATGCTACTGAAATATATAATAATAGTGAACATATACATTACTGTCCTAGAGGAACTGTATTGAATATAAATGGAAAGAAAGGGCTTTGTTTAGGCGGCGCTGATAGTATTGATAAGGGCTGGAGAAAAGAAGGATTGAGCTGGTGGCCGCAAGAACAAATAACTGAAAAAAATATAGAAAATATTTCAGGAGAATATGAATATATATTTACTCACTGTTGTCCATATAGCGTATTTAATTTCAATAGAGGGTTCCTATGCGCACATGGGGGAGAGATGAGAGATATTACTCATAAATCAGAAGAAATGTTAGAGCAATTAAGAAATAATATTACTTTTAATAAATGGTATTTCGGGCATTATCATATTGATTTACCTTTAAGTGAAAATTTTATATGCTTGTATAATACATTTATTGAATTAGAATAACGATTGCCGCATTGACTTTAACATAAAAATATAGTATAATATAAATATAATGAAGAAAGGGTGAGAGATTATGATAAATCCAAAAACAAAACAAAGAGAATTAGCATATGTTGTTAATATAGATGCAATAGAACCTATTGTTGGTTCTGATAACTGTGAAGCTGCTGTTGTAGGCGGATGGAGAGTTATGGTTCGTAAAGGGACTTTTTTACCGGGATCTAATGCCGTATATTTTGAAATCGATTCAAAATTACCTGAAACTGAACAATATGCCTTTTTAGCTCCAAAACATTATAAAGTAAAAACTCAAAAATATACTTTTGGTGGAAAAGGAAATTTTATTTCTCAAGGATTACTTATGTCTTATTCAGATCTAGGCTGGGAAATTGATGACCATCAAGTAGGAGATTTTGTTACTGAGGAATTAGGAGTTAAATATTCTATAGGGGAAGATAACAAAAGAAAAGCCACAGTAAATAAATATGCAAGAATGAAACAAAGAAATGCTAAATTATTTGATAAATATAAATTCTTAAATAAAATATATGCTAAACCATTTGGTAAAAAAATATTATTCTTATTTTTAGGTAATAGACAAGATGCTAAAGCATCTTTCTGGCCAGATTGGGTAGTAAAAACAGATGAAGAAAGAGTTCAAAATCTACCTCAATTATTTCCAGGGGACGATACTGAATGGTTTGTTACTGAAAAGATAGATGGAACATCAACTACATTTACAATGAAAAAAGGAAAAAGAAACAAATATGAATTTTATGTTTGTTCAAGAAATGTAGTTTTTGATAAACCTGAAAAACAATGTTTTTATGAAACTAATGTATATACTCAAATAGCGGAATTATATGATATGGAATATGTATTACATGATTTATTATATACTTCAGGTAAAGATATAACATTTGTAACTATACAAGGAGAAACATATGGGAAAGGAATACAACAAAGAGACTACCATATGAATGATATAGACTTTAAAGCATTTAATTTAATATTTGGACATAAGGACGGCCGCGTTGAAAGATTAAATCCTAGAGAAATGACAGATTGGTTAGACCGCTATGAAATACCTTGCGTTCCTATATTAGATGAACATTTTAAACTACCTGCTACTATTGATGAAATGGTTGCATATGCGGATGGAAATTCTACTGTTGATGGAGATTATAGGGAAGGAGTCGTTTTAAGAACATATGATGGGGTTAATTCATTTAAAGCTGTTTCAAATTATTATTTAACTTCAAAATATGGGAATAATTAATATGAGAAAGAAAAAAGAAGAGGAATTAAAAAATATTGTTATAGATGCAATTACTGATTTTCTTTATGACCAATTAGAAAGTTATATAGAACATACTGTATATTGTATAGAGGGTTGCCGCAACCTACAATTAAAGACAGAAAAAACTAATTGTTCTTTCACTGTCTGGATTGCGGATCCCGATCTAATAAATGAATATGGAGATTATTTTGATATATGTGAGATATATCATATTCATTATGATGATTTATTAGGGTGGGTATTTAAAGATTTAGATGCACAAAAAGCGATTATAGAAAGAAATGTTCAAAAATACTTGTTCTATAAAGAAAAACTTCAACAAAATTAATTTTGTTGATTTTTTTATTAAATTATAATATAATATATATGTAAAAAATAAAAAAGGTAGTAATTAGGAAAGGGAGATGATTACGATGCTAAAAACAAGAACTTTAATAGATAAACTAGGGGAAGAATATGCACCTATGTTAAGAAAGGTTAATATTCCAGACTTTACTAAATGTATTGCTCAAGTATCAGGGCTAGATATGAACGAAGTATCTGATGCAGTTATTGAAGAATATTTAACTCATTGGGCTGTTAATAAAAAAAGATTTTTTGATTTAATGGGAGATATAAAAGTAGATGTTCCATATGAATATGTAGATACTGATACAAAATTTGGAGATAAATTAAAACAAATTGGAAAACAATATCCTGCTTATTATTTATGGTTTAAACTTTTTGATGACCTTAAAAGTAATAAAATTGAAACAGATATATTATCATATAGAGCAGAAGATACTATAAGAGATGTTTTTGACGGCGTTAATGTAGAAGGAATGACTTTAACACATTTCTTTAAAAGATATTTACAAGCACCTGATGAAATTACAACTGAAATAGGAAAAGTGTTTGAAAATACTGCTATATCTGCAAATTTTACATTTTCTATTGACCCTGTTGATATGATGACAGCAAGTGAAAACCCATATGGTTGGACATCTTGTTATAGATTAGAAAGAGATTTTTATGAATGTCATGCGGATGGATGTATCGCCGCAATTCTTGATAAAACTTCTATGATAACATATGTTTGGAATAATGAGGGTAAATTAAATCTTTATGATAATTTTGAATTAAAAAATGTTAGATATAAAAGAATGAGAATGTGGATCGCAGTATCTGAAGATATGAAAACAATTCACTTTAACACTATATATCCGGGAAAATCTAATTATAGTGAAAGTTTTGAAAAAGAAACTAGAAGTATTGTAGAAAAGTTTTTCTGTGATAAATTAGGAATTAGAAATATGTGGAAGAGATCTACCTCATGGATAAATTGGTATATCAATTATGGATATAGTGAATTTAACGATTGTAATATGTGGACACAAAGTGATAGTGAATGTCAAAATATAGTAGTATATGATGTCCCTATTAAATGTCCAGATGGATGCGGAGATAATTTAATTCCAACTAGCGGATATGAAGAAGATGAAGAATTTAGATATAATGGAGAGGGACTTCGTAGAGAAAACTATGAAGAATGCGATTACCGTCATTATTGTGATTATATAGATGATTATTGCGAAAGCGAAGATTGTGAATACTGCGAACATTGGAATAGAGAAAATGCTTTATGTGCTGAACAATTAAGTAGGGGAACTCAAGTATATTGTCCTAATGCACAAGAAGCTGAAGATGAAGGAGAAGAAGTATTCGATCCATATAATAGTAGGGAAGTTCATTGCGGAGGTCAATGTGAGGGCTGTAGATTCCATCATATAGAGGAACAATTAGAAAGACAACAAGAATTAATACATAATGTAGATAATATGAGAGAGGAAATTGCGGCAGATTTAAATAGTTTTAATACTGCTATATATACTTGGAATTGGAATGATGCTGGAAATCAAATAATTATAGATAATCACCCTGTAAACACATTTGATGCTTGGAGAGCATATACAGTAAATACAAATGAAGTTAATTCTTCTAACGAAGATAATAACTAGCGGAAGCCCCGGTCAAGGTAGAATTGATCGGGGCCGCCGCATTTCATTTTATTTTTATTAAAAAATATTATATAATATATATGTAAATAAGAAAAGGAGTGATAGATATGGAAAAGAAAAATGTAAAAGGTTTAGACAATTATTATTACTATGAAGAAAGTTTAGACACAACTTTTGTTTTAACAGGTTTTAAAACAAGCGAACAAGTTGGAAATGTTATTTATTATGTTTTTACTCCAGTTTATGGCTCATATGATAAGGAGTATTACTTATCAGTAGCTTATTTTGAATCTTTTGATGCAGCACTAATAAGAAATAGACTATTCAGAATAGAAGATATTCACGATGTAGTTTATAATTTTGAACAAGAATAGTCTATACATCAAAAGGAGGAACTTGATGTGTTAAACCAATTGATTTTGGTGGGAAGAATCTTTTCAATTAAAGACAACTTCTTAATTCTATCTGTTGCCTCTACTTTTAAAAATAAAGACGGAAAGTATGATAATTACAAAATTAAGGTCTATATGAAAGGTAGCATAGGTAAAAATGTAAAAGAATATTGCCATAGGGGCGATATAATTGGAATTAAGGGGCATATTGAAAACAATATGAAATTAGTAATAGACAAGGCTTCTTTCTTATCATCATCTCATCAAAAGTAGCAAACTTTATTTTTATAAAAATTTATTATATAATAAATATATAAAATTAAAGGAGATGGTGTAAATGAAAAAGAAAATCGTAAAGAGGCTACATGAAATTATAATTGAAATCATCAATGCTGATGAAGAACAATTAAATGTTTTAGGGGCTGAATTATTAGAGATTGAAAAGAAATTACTCAAATACACTAGCAACCAAAAAGAAAAGTAATAAAACTTTTCTTAAAGCACTATTTGGCTATTGTTAAATAATGCTTTAAAAAGAGTTTTATAACTCTTTATATATAATGTGTCCACTACTAGCGAAAGTGTGGTATCCGTTGGTTACGGTTGAAAGATCTTGATAGGTCAAGTAAAAAACAACCTTTCAATGAATATAGTGGTTATAGTTTATTTACAGGTTCGAATCCTGTCCGGCCCTACGGGATCGGTGGCGAGATGGTAAACGCAAACTTGGGTGGGGGACTTTAAGCAGAGAAGGAGCTCCAAGCTTAGTCTATTGAGGTATTAAATATTTATTGAAATTCAATAAGAATACTTTATTTTTTATAAAAATTATTATATAATATATATGTAAATAAGAAAGGAAAGTGATAATTATGAAAAATGTTAAATGGACAGCAAATGAATTATTAGATACTCTAAATAGAGAAACTAATGTAGAAGAAATAAAAGAATTATATAAGGCACTTATTGCATATGGCTGCGGATTAGATGAAATTACAGAAGAAATTGATAATATCCTTGAAGATGTCGTTGAACTTGATTATTATGCTAATGATTATATAAGAGGGTTTGTCAATGATGACATCATGGATGCAGCAAATGAAAGACTTGTTGATTATTTATAAAAAATATTATATAATATATATGTAAATAAGAAATAAAGCAAAAATAAAATCGTCTGATGGTGTAAATCCAGTTTAATCAATTAATATCGGGCGGAGGTTGAAACATCCTTGCTTTATATAGATTTAGTTTATAGGAGTTCTTAAAACCTAAATATTTATGGAAAGGAATTGATAATATTATGGAAAAGAAAATAACTAAAAGAGAAAACTATGCATCTTTAAGAACTATCGCTGAAAACTTAAATAGAACAGATTTAGTTGCTTTCATAGACCACGAAGTTGAATTACTAAACAAAAGAGCTGCTCATCCAACTTTAACAAAAACTCAAAAAGAAAATCTTGAATTAGTTGAAGTTGTATTCAATGCTTTAAGTGAAATCAATGCTCCAGTTACAGTTAGTGATTTCTTAACTCAATCTGGTTTAGAAATGTCTAATCAAAAAGCATCTGCTTTATTTAAGAAATTAGTAGACAGCGAAAGAGTTGTAAAAGTAACTGAAAAAGGAAAATCTTACTTCTCAGTAGCAAACTAATATATTAAATAATATATAGGAGTTCTACAAAACAGATTCTCTCCTTTATCAAAAGACTCTGTCTATATATAAATCTGGTTTCTATCAATCTTCCCGCAGTATTTCAAATATTGTCATACGGAATAAGATTGAACCTTATTTAGGCGATAACTGCACGCGTTAACTAATCCTTGCGTTATAGCGGGAATGTCAACCAAAAGTTATATATAAACTGTCGGCTACAGGGACAGTATAAATGTGGGCGTAGTAGAGTGTTTAGAGGTTATAGCTCATCCCGCAGGGTACACGGCTTTAGGAGAACCTGATAAAAGCTAACTAAATTGATTTTTATTAAAAAATATAATATAATATATATGTAAATAAGAAAGGAAATATTTACAAAGTCATTAAAAAATATAAAAAGAAAAGGAGAGTGGATTATAATGGAAAAAATGACTAAGAAACAATATTTTGAAAACTTAAAAGGATTTGTTAAAGGAGATGCTAATGAAGCTGATTATGTAGCTTTCTTAGATAGACAAATCGAGTTAGCTTCTAAGAAAAGAACTGCTAAAACTAAAAATCAAATCGCTAATGAAGGACTTGTAGAAGATATTTATGAATTCATCGTTGCTACAAATGGAGCTGTTACAGTTGCTGATATAATGGGTAACTTTGAAGGAATGTCAAATCAAAAAGTTTCAGCATTAGTTAAGAAATTAGTAGATGCAGGAAGAGTTGAAAGAGCTAAAGACGGTAAGAAAACAATCTATACAATTGCTGACTAATCTTTAAGAAATAAACTGAAAGGGTTTGCAAAAACCCTTTTTTAAACTATGAGGAGGATTGAATTATGAAAGAAAATACTATAAATGGATTACAAGAATATTTAAAATCAATAGGACAATATGAAGTATTCACCCCTGAAGAAGAAAAGGCTGCGTTTCAAGCATATAGAGACGGTGCCGCCGCAGTTAAAGAAGAAATTATAAATAGAAACTTAAAATTAGTTGTATCTATTGCTAAAAAATATAGAAATAATGGAATTAGTTTTGTAGATTTAATACAAGAGGGTAGTTTAGGACTTATGACTGCTGTTGATAAATTTGATCCAGATAAAGGTTTTAAATTTTCTACATATGCAACACATTGGATCAAGCAAGCAATTATGAAGGCTATTATAAATACAAGTAAAGAAATTAGATTACCGGCTCATGTAAATGCAAAATATTATGCAATAAGAAGGGCTCAATCTAGATTGGCTCTTGAAATGAATAGAGAACCATCTCTAGAAGAAGTTGCTGAAGAATTGCATATGGATAAAGATGAAGTTAAGGATTTATTAGATATAGCACAAAATTCTATATCATTAGATACTCCTGTTGGAGATGAAGATGATAGCACTTTAGGAGATTTTATTGAGGATTACCGCTTTAAATCTCCAAACAATCATATAGATGAACTAGATCTAAGGGAACAATTATTAACAGTTATGGATAGTTTAGAGCCTAGAGAAAAAGAGGTTTTAATAAAAAGATATGGTTTAGAAGAAGGGGCAGAACCTATGACTCTTGAAGAAACTGGAAAAAGTTTAAATCTTTCTAGGGAAAGAATTAGACAAATAGAAGACAAGGCTTTAAGAAAGTTAAGAAACCCGATCAGAAGTGAGAGATTAAAGCCATATATGAAAGATTTGGTTGCTTAGTGGCAACCTTTTTAATTGCGGCTATACGATTTTTTTCAATTTTTATACCGAAACTATTGACTTTTTTTAAAAAAAATGATATAATATATATGTAAAATGAATAAAAAAGAAAAAAATTATGAAAGGAATAGGTGATTGAAATGTTAAGAAAATATGTTGTTATTGACAAAATGGAGGGCGAAGTTTATTATTATCCAGATGAAATAACTATGGGGTTCGCATTGGAAGGAATAACTGACCGCCGCGACAGATTAGATATTGAATATCATATTAAATATTACAACTTTGGAAGAGTAATCGTTATATATTAAGAAAGGGAAAGGTGATTGAAATGTTTGATTATAAATTAGAAAATGGAAAAGTAATTAGAATAAGTGAGGCTACAATAAGCAACTTAATGAAAAACTTAAATATAGACAGAGAAGATGCTATTCAAGTATATCTTGAAGATGAAGGTTATGAAATTAACGAGGAACAAGAAGAATTAACTCAAAAAGCAAAGGATAATAAAATAACTGCTACTATCCACAAGGCTGAAAGAAAAACTAAGGAAAGAAAGAAAGTAGAAAGAAAACCAAATCCTGATAAAGAATTCTTAATTCAAACTTTGTTTGAGGCTCTTGATATAGAGGGGTGTGAAAATAGAGTTGTTGAGAATGTTGGTAAGATAATCACATTTGAGTTTAATGGAAAGAAATTTAAGTTAGATTTAGTAGAAACTAGGGTAAAGAAAAACTAACCTAGTTTTTTCTTTGCAAAATCGGCGGTTTCCGCTTATAATATAAAGAAATTGCCAATTCTGCCAAAAGGAAATTTATTGCCAAATGGCGATTTTTGACGAATATTTCTACAAAAATTCCATTGGACTTTTTTGAAAAATTTTTGTATAATATATATGTAAGAAAATGGGGGAGGAAAGTATGACGCAAAAAGAATTAGCAGAGAAATATGACTATAGTGAAACAAGCATATACAAAAACTTTCCAGCTGTCCAACAAGGGATATTAAAAAAATACGGCATATATATAGAAAAAATAGGGCGTGGTAAAAAAGCAGTTTTTATTGAAAAAGAAAAGCCTGAAGGACAACAAATGAAAGATTTAAAAGAATTCCTAGATAAGAACCCCGCAATAAAAGAATACTTTGAAGGAATAGAGGGGTAGGTGCTGGTATGGGAGATAAAAAGTTCGTGGTTATGGAATCTTGGATCGGTGCTGCCGCAGATATTTTAGAAGGAGAAGAACTTTGGGAATTTTGTTACGGGCTAATGGTATATGGGCTATATGGTGATATAATAGACACAAAGAATAAAGCAGTTGCAATGGCTCTTAAAATGGTGTATCCGCAAATAGATAAAATGGGGGCTGCATACGATAAAAGAGTTGCCGCATCTCAAATAGGGGGCGATGTTAGGGCTAAGCTTGATTCGGGGCGCATTTGGGGGCTAGCTCATAATGAGGGGCTATCTGGTGCGCAAATCAAAAAGATTTTGGAAGATGAATTAGGTTTCAAAATTTCAGACTCTACATTATATCACAATAAAGGTTGGATTGAAAGGAAGAATGATTCGCCAGATTTTTGCCAAATGGCAGAAAGTTCTGCCAAAACTAATGAAAATTGCCAAAAGGAAATTTTGGCAGAAAATGGAAATTTCCAAAATTGCCAAATGGAAGAAGAGGAAAAAAAAGTTGCCAAATGGCAATTCTAATTTAAAATTTGCAAAGATTGCCAAAAATTTTGCCAAAGTTTGCAGAAAAAATTGCCAAAGTTGCCAAATGGCAAACTTTGCAGACCCTAAAATAAAATAAAGGAAATTTTGCAAATTTTTGCCTAACGGCAAAAGTATGCAAATCTAGCGCTGGGTTATTTTTGGCAGAGTAATAAAGGAAGGATGGATAGGATGTATACGGTATATGGAATAGAGTATAACCATAAGATAATATATATAGGTTATAGAAAATATAATACTGAAGAAGAATTAAATAAAGAAGATTATATAAAATATACTATTTATTTATTATTTAAAAATAATGGAACTTATTTAAATGATATTATGAATAATAAAGAATTAACTCAAGATAATGTTATTATATTTAAAAATATGTCTGGAGATGAAACTGCGGTAATTAAATTTTGTGAAGATTTAAGTTATTTGATAGTTCCTAAATATAATGAAATAAATATAGAAGATAGAGATATGTTTTATGTATTTCCTAGAGATGATAGAGAAATAGATAAAAAAGAAGCAGTTGCCGCCGCAGATGTTTTGACTCCTGAAGAGGAATTGCTATTGTTAACTAATTAGTTATATAAATATGATAGATAGGATATAATATTATAATATGTTTATATAAGATGTGTAGGATATGGTGTTGTTGCGGTGCGACCGACCGCGTCCTACCATATAGTTAATTTCAAATTACGAAAACAATAATTTACAAAAATTTTTAATTTGTCAAACTATATAAAAAGAAAAGGAATCTCATGATTCCTTTTTTTAATTGAATTTGCCTATTGTTTGCTTACCATTTTGCTATTGTCCTAATTTTGTGGACATTTTATCGTCTCAAATAAAAATCTAAGCTCATTTTGCCAATTTCTATTGATTTTATTAAAAAAATATTATATAATATAATGGGAAGTGTTTTTTATATAAAAAAAATATTACCTTTTTCTTTTTATTATACCATATTTTATTTATTTTGTCAATGCGGAAGCGCGGTTCCCGATCCAAGAAATTTAAGTGAAGTTAAATTTCTTTTTTTTGAACATTATAACATAAAATTTTTATTTTGTCAATCGAACAAATGTTTGCTTGCTAGATTGTTAATTTTGGGATCATATAAGAATGGTTCGCGGTCGCTAGAAGTAGGAAAAAATTTGCATATAGGTGTTTTGGGACGGGATTCGGAGTCGCTCCGTTCCTCCGCGATCCGCTCAATTATGGGAATAGAAAAAAATCGCAAAAAATCGCGTTTTTTGCTCAAAAAATCATAAAAATAGTTGATTTTGCGCAAATTCGGCGCATTTTGACCATGGTCGCGCCGTTTTACAGTCAATTTACATGTAAATTGATGTAAATTTTACTGTAAATTAACATTTTCTTTGCGTAAACACGTAAAAAAGAGTGATTATTCACTCTTTTTAACTCTCTTTTCAGTTAAATCTATTTTAAAGTCCTTATTATCAACTCTAAATGTAATGATTTTACCTACATTTTCAATTATGATATTTTCAGCAATAGGTTGTAAAGCATTTGCAACTACTTGAATAATATTTTCTTTGGTTGGATTAGGTTTTCTTTCCCTTACAACTTTTTTTCTTTCAGTAGAAGATTTTGCAACATTTTTTGGTTTATTGCTTTTTGCTTGTTTGTCAAGTTCTTCTAAATCTTCATTTACAAGATAATCATTATCTTCTAGGAACATTAACAAGACATCTTCTAAATCAGTATTTAATGATTTCATTGTTTTATCTACCCACATTTTAGAGCATTTAACAACTTTTCCATTATCAAGTGTAATTTCAATAACCTTTCCATTTTCTTTGTAATTTTTCATTTTTATCACTCTCCTTACATTTTAATTGTATCATAATAAGGTTTATTTGTCAATACTTTTTTTAAAGTTTTGTGCGGGAACCGGTCAATTTTACTTTAACCGGCTCCCCCGCTTTAATTACATTATTGAGAAGAAAGCAATTTTCTTTTCAATAGTTTTTGCAACTTTGTTGCTATCAACTAATTTTTTAAGTAAAGCACTTATTTTTTGATTTGATAGATTTGCAAGTGTTTCATTAGCACTTTGTAAATCAGTTATTCTAACTGGTTTTGCTAAATCAGTTAATGTTTCAACAATAGTTTCCATTATTGCAACATTTTCTTTTTGAGTTTTAGTTTCAGTTTTTTTACTTGACTTATTTTCTAATAACTCGATTTCATGATTTGCAAAGTCTACAATGTCAATTCTACCTAACTCAGTAGCAACATTTGCTATCTCCTTAAACATTTCTTTTTTTGTTAATTTCTTTTCAGTCATTTTAATCACTCTCCTTTTCTTTGACTGTGTAAATAAGTTCTTTTCTTATTTACATATTAATTATAACATAATCAGTTTTAAAAGTCAAGCATTTTTTTTAATTTTTTAAATTATTTTTTTTACTCAACTCTTATCACTTCTTACATTATAATTATACCATAATTAGAAAATAAGTCAAGTATTTTTTTAAAAAAAATTAAAAAATTTTTTTGCCTAGTTTCCAATACAACGCCACGCCGTGTGTCATTTCGGGATTTACAAAAAAAGTGTAAAATTTGTAAAAAAGTATTGACAAAACCCAAGCGGCTGTGTTATAATAAAATTTGGGCCGCTCCGTGGGTCAGCGGCCCGATCAACTCAGCCAGGTGTATCATTTTTTCTCAAATAAAAAGGGGTTTACACCCCATTGACATTAGTTAGCGTAAAAGTATGCTTTCTTTTTGTCAATTACTTTACAAATTACTTGACTATCTACAAGTTGTTTTAGTAAAGCACTCATTTTTTGATTGCTTAATTCACTTAATTCAGTGTTAGCATTTTGAATATCACTTATTGTCATTTTAGTAGCATTTTCAACTAAAACATTTGTGATAGTTTCTTTTATGCTTTCATTAGCAATTTGATTTTTAGTTTTTGTATCACTTGATTTTTTTCTATCAAGTAATTCAATCTCGTGATTACAAAAATCAACTAAGTCCTTTCTATTTAATTCAGTAGCAAGTTTGATAATTTCATTGTAATTATCTCTTTTTGTAATTTTTCTTTCCATTTCTAATCACTCTCCTTTACTTAATGGATTTCTTATTACATTTATATTTTATCATAACTTGCTTAACTTGTCAATACTTTTTTATTAAGTTTTAACATTTTTTTGTTAAGCAAGTTATGTTGTTGCTTTCCTTTCTTATTACATTATTATTATAACATTTTTGATTTTAAAAGTCAAGCATTTTTTTTAACTTTTTAATAATTTTGCTAGATTTTCACAAAAAGCGAAATTTTGTTTGTAAAAATCAACTCCCCACATTGTTGCTTGAAACTCGGCAGGTATTTCAAAATAATTTTTGAAATATTCTTTTTCAGTCATAACATTGTTTTCATACATAAATGTATAAATGTTATCAAGCATTTCTCTATTATCTTGTAATTCTTCAGTATTTGTCATTATGTGTCCTAACTCGTGAAGAATAGCAATTACGCAATAATTAGGTTCAAAATCAATTTTTTCACTTAACCAATTACAAAATAATTCATTTATTCTACTAAATCTTTTACTACCTAAAAAGATTTTTTCTTCATAAATATCACACTCAAAGCGACTACCTTTAAAAACCTTAATATCGCTATCTATTTCATTGATAAAGTCTTGAATAAGGCGAACATCTTGTTTGCTAAATGTTTTTCTTTTCATTTTTATCACTTCCTTTATTTCTTACATTATAATTATAACAAATTATTAAAAAATTGTCAATAGAAAAATGTAATTTTGTGAAAAAATTTTTTGTAATACAACGCGGCCAGGCGTGTCAAAATTTTTCCAAGTGTAAAGTAAATGTAAAATGCGGCGCCAGGCTGATGAAATGGCCGTCCGCGCGCCGCCGCGTAAATAAAATGTAAAGTGCTATTGTAAAAAAAAAGTAAAGTTTACACTTTACTCTTGATTTGGGTTTACAATAACTTGATAATCTTTCCAAGTTGGTGCTTGATTTAGATTTACAAAATTATTGTATTTAGCACTTGCTTTGAATATTTCATATTCTATTGAAATATCTTCAAGTCCTGTGTGTGCTTCTTGAAAATTAGGGTTTTTAGTTAAGTAAGAATAAATTGCTTGTGCAGTTGTTCTAACTCTACCACTTGCAGTTATGAAATCACTTTCAATTTTGCCATTTTTAACACTTGATTTATCAATATTTAATAAGCACCAATTTTCATAATCAATAGATTTAGTTATAACTTTTGATAATTCCATTGTGTCTAAAACATTGATATTTTCAAATGGGTTTTCAACTTCAAACTCATTGAAATACATTGACATCATTGAATAATCAAACTTTCCATTATGAGCAACCATTGTATCAATGTTGTATTTTCTCATTAAGTTGATTAAGTCTTTTGATATTTCTTTTGCACTATACAATTTATACCTTTTATCATTTTCTAATTTTTCTTGATAAGTTGGGTATTTATTAGCACTAAAAGTGCAATTCATAATGTATTTGTTATTGAAAAATCTTCTAACTAGATAACTTTTTTCAGTAATTATTTTATCTTGTTTAACATTTATAATTTTCATACCAATTTCAAATGGTAAACAACTTTCAATTACATTTAAAGTTCCAATAGTTTCAATATCTATAAACATTAAATATTCAAGTTCCTTTACATTTATTTCCTTTTTTTTAGTAGGATAACTAATTTTCATTTGTATCACTCTCTTTCTTTAACTTACATTATTATTATAGCACTTTTAGTTTTTATTGTCAATACTTTTTTTACATTTTTTTAATTTTTTTTAGTAGGGAAGAGAAATTATTTTCTCTTTCCCTTTTTTGTTGATTTCATAGGTTTAATTCCTAATCTATCATTTTTTCTTGCTTGAGCAAGTGCCTCATATTTTGCACGAGTTGCGTGTCTTTTTGCTGGTGTCATTGCCATTTTAATCACTCTCCTTTTCTTATTTACATATTAATTATAGCATACTAATAAAAAGAAGTCAATACTTTTTTAAAAAAAAAATAATTTTTTTTCATTATTTTTGGGATAACACAACTGAGCCTAGCGTATCACAAGCGGTTGACAAAAACTTTACAGATCAGTTTACATAAATTTTACGGCCCGCATTGACTGCCCGCGGGCCGCTCGATCAACTCAACCTGGCGTGTCATTATTAGCGCAAACAAAAGTCAACCTTTTTAGGTTGACATTTCGACTAGCAAGCGAAGTATGCTTTTTTCTTGTCGATTTGTTTTTTAACAGCGCCACTGTCAACTAATTGTTTTAGTAAAGCGCTTATTTTTTGATTAGATAATTCGCTTAATTCAGTATTTGCGTTTTGTATTTCGCTAATTGTTGCGAACTTACCTAATTCTTGAAGTGTATTAACGATTATTTCTTTAATACCTTCGTTAGCGATTTGATTTTTAGATTTTACATCGCTAGATTTTTTCTTATCTAGTAATTCGATTTCGTGATTAGCGAACTCTACTAAATCAGTTCTACCTAATTCCTTTCCTAATTCTACGATTTCATTGTAGAATACTCTTTTTGTTTTTTTAACTTCTGCCATTTTTATCACCTTCCTTTTCTTTATTTAATAAGGGTTGGCTTCCCTCATTTACATATTAATTATACCACTTTGAGTTTTATTTGTCAACACTTTTTTTTGAAAAAGTTATAAAACTATAACTTTTTCGTTAGTGTCCTCAACATACTCAATGTGAGGTGTTGGGCTTTGGTAAAGGTCTTCCTCTTTGAAGTCCCAACCTTCATTAGCAGTGTATTCATCATACACACAAACTCTAATGTCGCCTTCTTGAGCCTTTAATTGCTCTAATTTATTAATTAATTCAGTGATAGTCATTTCAATCACTCCTTCCTTATTACATTATTATTATATCAAATTAGGTTATTTAAGTCAAGTCTTTTTAGTGAATTTTTTAAATTTCTTTCACTTTTTTTACTTGCTTTAGTGTAGAATGAATAAGTCGCACTTTTACAAGTTGTTAGTTGAACTCTAGTTTTTCTAGGTTTAATTGTGATAACATTTGTATCTTTTTTTGGAGCATTTACAACATACATTTTTTTCATTTCTATCACTTCCTTACATTTTAATTATACCACTTTTAGAAAATAAGTCAAGCATTTTTTTAAAATTTTTTAAAATATTTTTAGGAATTACTTGACATCCATTTGACAGATCAAATCTGTCTAAAAAATGTCAAGCGAGCATTTGTTCGCAAAATTCGTGCCGCACTGATCCAACGCGGCCCGCCGATACGCCTGGTTGTGTTGTATTGTATTGCCGCATTTTAAAAGCAATTAAGCATACTTAATTGCTTTTGGGTTAGCATTGCGACCGTGTAATTTCTTGTTAGTTTTACCCTTTCTAGCAAGATTTGCCGCAGTTCTAATAAATTGAGCAGCATTTTTGTCTACAACTGCTTTTGTAGTTTTCATTGGTCTTTTAGCCATTTTAATCACATACCTTTCTTATTTACATTTTAATTATAACATACTATTGTTTATTTGTCAATAGTTTTTTTTATTTTTTTATTTTGTAAGAAAAGCATATTCTTTGCTTAACTCACAACCTAAGAAGATAGCGCTAGGATAAACTCCTAATCTTTTCATTAAAGGTTGATAATCACTTAAAGCATCAGTATAACTTTCATAATAATATTTTGTTTTATTTACTTTACAATAAATGTAATATTTCATAATGTAATCACCTTTCCTTCTTACATTTTAATTATACCATAACCCCCTGTAATTGTCAATACTTTTTTAAAAGTTTTTTTATTTTTTTTCTACTAGGCAAGTCCAGTAAATGTCGCCCTCTTGTGTTTGGTGTTTAACTAGATTTTCAACACTTCCACATCTTTCAATCGCGTATTCATAATTTTTTTGGTCTTGTAATTGTAATAATTTGAATAACCCAATTATTGCTAATACACAAGCAATCATACCTAATACATTTAACATTTTTTCTTTCATAATAATTTCAACTCACTTTCCTTATTTATCTTACATTATTATTATAACAAATAAATAAAAATAAATCAATAACTTTTTATCAACTTTACATTTTAGGAAAAATAAAATCTCACTTCCTCGAGTGTCAAGAGAGTGTAAAGTTTTAAGAGTACCTTATTACACACAACTCGGCTCGTGCCCATCCACCACGAGCCGCTCATACTTGTAAATAAAATGTAAAGTGTTATTTAAACCCTTTACATTTCAAAACTTTTTATTTATTTAATTTATTTACATAATTCTTTTAAAGAATATTCTTTTGGATTTTTTCTAATATCTTTTGTTATGTAATACATTACAAATGTTAGTGAAAAGTAAATAATTATCTCTTGTGTAATGTGTATTAGATTAAATCCATTTAATGTAATGTGATAAATAATACAATAAATATCAAATAATGATAATGTTATTAATACAATTAATTCATACTTGAATTGTCTTTTATTTCCTTTCTTATTTGTTTTGTTTGTCATTGTAATCAACTACCTTTCTTTCTTTATCTTACATTATTATTATACCATTTCAAGTTTAACTTTGCAATACATTTTGTAAAACTTTACACAAATAAAAAACAACTTTATTATTCAAATAAAGTTGTTAGTTGATTAAGATTTCTAATTGATAAACCTTTCCAAATCTTTCTTGAATTGTTTGCTAAACTTGTTAGTCTTTTAATTCCAATTCCATTTGAATTGTTCCATTCAATTAAGTTCTTTGTGTAATCATCTAATAAATAACAATTATTATCAATGTCAATGTTTAATTGTTCTTTTATTATTTGTGCTTTGTTTTGTCCTAATCTACAAAAACAAATGTTCTCAGGTTTAACACTAGGCAAGTAAGTATCTATCCATTGTTTTTTATCAATGTCGGCTTGTTCATTTGGACTTGCTGAAATGATAAATACTTCAACAACATTATTATCAACTAATTGATTTATTGTATCAATGTTTACAAATGGTTTTAAACTAGCAAAGAAACCTTTTTCATTATCAAATCTTTTTAAAGCATTTTTTTTGCTATTAAACATTGCTAATGTTCCATCCATGTCTAGAAATAATTTTTTCATAACTTAATCAACTCTCTTTCCTTTTTACATTTTAATTATAACATAATGATATTTATTTGTCAATAGTTTTTTTAAATATTTTTTATTTTTTTTATTATGTTGATTATGTTGTTAATTATGTGATAATGTAAACAATGTGTAAAGTTTGATTGTCAAATTGATTTTTTCTAAAGTGTAAAGTTTATGTAAAATTCGTGTCGTTGCGTGCCTCCACGACCCTGCGTTTTGGCCATCGCTAGGATTTCTTTTAGCCTGCTACCGAACGTACCATCAAACTCCCTGATAGGGGTATTATTATAGGAAAAAATTTTTTTTAATTTTGAAAAAACTTTTTGCCTCCACAACAAAATCTCCCCCTTCATTTACAGTTCAGAACACGATCTTTTATTTTATCCTTCCATAATTCTCTACTTTTATTATATTATTTCCATAATATTCTTCACAATAGGCAATTCCATTCTCTCTATAACAATCCTTACCTACCCCTCTATTTCCGTGAATATCTACATATTGATATACATCATCTGGTCTAAAAACAAAATATCCCACGCCTATAAGGATTCCAATTACGATAAGTGCGGGAATCCACCATAACTTTTTAATAATTTCTTTTTTCCATATTTTCCATATTAACTTTAATTTATTCATGCGGCCACCGGTCCTTCCTGGGGTACAACCTCGTTCCCCGCCTTTCTTTTATTTACAAATATATTATAATATATTTTATAAAATAAATCAATTTTTACAACCTCCATCCAGATTGACAAATGAAAAATTTTAG